>Ga0208793_1000559_pt1 | contig 24742 bp, 19 predicted proteins | sample 17_taG_FD_184092 | JGI IMG/M metagenome (GOLD analysis project Ga0208793, IMG submission 184092) | Marine viral communities from the Subarctic Pacific Ocean - 17_ETSP_OMZ_AT15314 metaG (SPAdes) (version 2) | ecosystem: Environmental > Aquatic > Marine > Oceanic | place: Pacific Ocean | collected...
TAAACCACTACCTATACCATTAGCTAGTGCTTCACCATTAGCAAACATGCTATCTGTATTTGCAGCAGCTGATTTTTGTAGTTTATTAAATTCTTGTGCAAATCTAAAATCAGATGCAACAGCGTCTGTTTCTCCCTCTTGTGCATCTCCCGTTGTAGCCCATTCATACAAATCAAAAGTCATCTCCTGGAAGTCTAGTACGCTTGAAGCTAAACTTGACATGGTATCACTAAACCCATCTATTCCACTAGCTATTCCTCCTTTACGTGATACTCTAGCTCCGTAAGGATTTAATAGCGCACCTTGAAGTTCATAAAAGTTTTTTTCATCAAGCTCAGTTTCCTGCAATACCCATTCTTCTGTCTCTTCGTCAAAGACTGGATAAAAACCGTTTTGTTTATAGACCCCATCTTGTAGGTATCTTTGTAATCCATGAAAAAATAAGACTTGATTATCTTTTTCTCTAGTTCTTTGTATTCCTTCTGCTGAAGACACATCTCCCCAAGCTAAAGCATCCCAGTCAAATTTGTCTCCTGGTTTTGTTTTAGTAGGATCTGCATAAAAAGAATCAGTAACATTAGTAGTACGTCTTAGTAGTTTACCATCAGTGTCAACTCCCATAAGTTTGTCATACCAAGAGGCATTATCAAACTCTCCATTCTCATACTCACCGTCTCTAAAGTCTACAAACTCTCCGTCTATGTTTTTTACCTTACCAATACGTGCTAACTCTAATCCAATTTGTTGTAGCTGTGTGTTAACGTCGTCTCCTCCTAATCTGTTGTTATAGGCTGTAGAATCTACATCTCCTATGTTCCAAGACTCTGGAGAATACTCTAAAGGTATTTCGTCAGAAAAGACTGTGTTTGTACCGAACTCTTCAAAGTCAGAGTTTGTACGTAAAGGACCATCTAATCTAACTGGATCTAAATTTACGGGTTGTTGCTGAGGATCAGTAACCTGTCCCCCACCTTGATACTTTTTTGTTTCTTTCATAATTAATTCATAGAATTGACTGCTTTTGAAGCATCCTCTTTAGTGCCTTGCTCAAAACTAGTAGTTTCAAAAACTAATGGCATGAGCCTTCTATCTATTTGTTGTACTCTAGCTTTTTCAAGACCAGTTAAAGGTTTATTACTTTTAACTTTTTTTAGTATTACATCCATATCTTTATACGCTCGTACTCCCTCTTCTCGCGCACGACCTGTTGCTACATCAAGGAACATTGCCATTCTATTCATTGAGACTTCTAAGTTTCTTCCGTTGTTGTTTTCCATTCCCGAAGAATCTAGAGTTAAACTACTCCAACCTAAGTCTTCACCAAAGCCTGCTTTAGCAGCAATATCGGGAGAAACATTTGATAAAATCTGCTCACCTGTAGGCGCTCCATTATCATCAACTAAATTATATACACTTTGTGTTTTGCTTTCTACAAAAATAGGTTCACCGTCTTTTATAATATATTGCATTGTTCCTTCAATATCTGTTTTACCATCAGAAGCTTTACCATAATTTATTGTTAGTGTTTGAGGCACAAAGTTTTCTACATCTCCCCATCTTCCTCCACCAATACCAATTACACCAGATATTTTACCGTCATAAGGCATCTCGTCTTTGAATTCGTTTTGTCTAGCTACATTATATTTAAAGTCAAGACCTTTAGCTGCAAATGCTTGGTTAATTAGTTCTGCATTATATTGTGGATTATGTCCTACAACAAAAGGAGTTACTACTAACTCACCTGTGCTCATTGTATTAAAAGTGTCATTATAAGATCCTGCTTTCATTCTCTTACCGCTTTTTCTATCATTACCTAATACCACAATGTTTCCATCAAACTTACGCATTACTGGAGCTGTATCACGGTATGTAGGATTAGTAGAAGATTTCTGTACATTCCAACTAAAGCTGTCATTAAATAACATGTCTTTATCTTTAGTTGTCCTATTACCTGAATTAAGATTAGTTCTCCATTCTGTAGTATTACCTCCGCCTGTAGTAGCTGCTTTTCTTCTAGCATCTAGTTGAGCATTAAATGCTGCACGGTTAGGATTTTTTGTAATTTGGTTATATACAAATCTTTCTCCTACTGCAGCAAACTCTTGTTTACGCTGTGCATCATACGCAGCTTCATCAAAAGGAATACCAGTATATTGTGCTTGTGCTCTTCTGTTTTGTAGATCTTGTTGGTATGCATCTGTTTGTTTAAGTCCTTGGAACCCTTTTTCTACAACCTCATTAACACGATCACTGCTGACCCCTGTATTAGTTGTAATGTTCATTAAGTCATCTATGTATGTAGATTTATTTGCTTTAAGATCAGCAAAGAAAGTTTGCATAGTAGGGTCCATATCCACTCCTTTACCTATGTAATAATCGTAATCATTAAGAGTTGATTTACCATCAGCGTCTATACCAGCTGTAGTAAATCCTTCTGGTTTAAAATATTGTGGATTTAAACCTCTTCGCATGTCTTCTTTGTATGCAGCTTCTCCTTCATCAAACTTTTGTTTGTTCTGCATAGCTTTATAAAGCCATTCATTATTACCTACATCTTTTGCTAATCCTCTTACAAAATTATCACCGGTTTCATATGCACCATCTGTATCTTGTGTAAACTGATCAACCTTATCACGCAAGCTTTGTATGTATTGTTGTTTTTTAACATCATCTCCAGCCATAACTTCAGCAGAAGCTAATGCAGACTCATACTTATCTTGTAGGTCTCTGTTTCTAATGTACTCGTTATTAAGGTCAGTCATTGCTGTTTGCATAGCATCGATAGGTATATCCGCATAAACCTTACCTAGCTGTGCTAAGTTCTGATCTCCAAACGGATTACGTCTTTCTCTTCGACCTCTATAGTATTCTCTTTGATATCCCATAGTGTTATTATATTAAGCCTAGAAGTTTTAACAACTGTGTGTTTTGACCGTTGTCTTGGTATTGTCTATCCATAACTCCGTATTTATTCCATGAAGGTTTTAATGCTTCAAGGGCTGCTTGTTGACTTTTTTGGTTTGTACGCTGCGTAAGAAGATTCATTGCGTCTGCTGTAATTGCAGAAGAGAATCTTGCTTTAGCATCTCTTTTCTGATTGTTGAAATCTAATAATGCGTTCTCGTTATCAAAGATAATATTATTATTTAATTGATTAGCTTTTGCATTAGCCATTGTTTGCATATTTTGCAATTGAGACTCTTTATTAAACTTATCGGCGTATAGTTGATTAAAGTTTCTTTGGTTGCCTGCTGCTAATCCCGCAAGATTGTTTCTTACATTATTTCTTTTAGTAGAGTTAGCATTTAATCCTCTAGCAAGTAATGCAGTTTGTTCTTCTGCTGCATTAATCTGAGGTGCAATATTATATTGTGTGTTTAAGTAAACCGGGTCTTCTAAATTCTTAGGAGCAGGAGCTTGCATATCACTAATAGCACTTGCTCTATCAAAGTATTCTTTTGCTTTAGATAAACCAGCAAGAGCTCCAGGTAGTTTATTGCCTAATCCTTTTAGTCCTTCTCCTTTTACTTTATCAACCGCTGTTACTTTATCAACCGCTGTTACAGTAGTAGCATCTGATGCACCTGTTGGTGGTTGAATGATATCAGGCATGTTTTGTAGAGCATTATCAACAGGAACACTAATAGGTTTAATCCCTGCACTTTTACCTAAAAGTAATCCTTGTTGTTTTAAAGCATTTAAAGTATCAATGCCAAACTTACTATCTACTCCTGCGTTGTTTATAGATTTAGATCCTCCCTTGTTTAATATGTCTCCTTCTTTACCAGAGAACCTAAATGACTCTCCAGATTTATTAAGCATAGCATTTTGTAATGCTTCTACATGCTCAGAATTAGTAGGATCAAAATCTTTTATACCAGTTATAGCTCTTGCTTTACCCATATAAGGCTTTATATCATCCATAGTAATGCCATTATATAAACCATTACCACCAAGGTTTTGTGAAGCATCTGCTGTTATAGCTGGCATATTTTGTGAAGCATCTTCTGGATTAGGACTATTTGCTATTATAGCAGGCATATTTTGTGAAGCATCCTTAGAAGTAGTATTATTATCCGCTACATCAGCCGTGTTCTGTTTATATTCTTGAATTGAAGCGTCCATTAATTTTTTAGCCTTAGCTATATTTTCTTTCTGCTTTGTAACCGCTCTGCCCATTGTCTCTTTAGGTTTAGACTTCAACTCTAGATATCTACGAATAGCATCAGATGTCATTTGATTTTGGGTAGGTTCTTTATAAAGACCAAGCTTTTTCTTAGCATCTAAAACCAGCTTTCTATTTCTTCTATATTTGTGGGGGTTATTAACAATATCTTGAAGTCTAGCTATTTCTTTTTTCTCAGCTTCTGTTCTCTTCCTTTCCTCACTTTGCTTGTTTTCTAATTCTTCCTTTTTTTCTAATTCTTCTAATTGCTTCAATAACACAATAAGTTCATCGTTTTCTGGTAAAACTTGACTTCCTCCCTGGTATTTAGGTGGAGTTATTCCCCCATAAGCATAACCATTAGCGGTTCGTGTTCCTATACTAAGAGTAGGAGAGTTAGATGTTTGCTTTTTCATATCCTGCTGGTTAGCCGCCTCCTGGTTTTCCATAACAAGAGAATTTATATTGTTTGACACACGTCTTAACATACGTGTAGCTGTGTTTTTCTCAGCCTCAGTTACAGCATTCTGTAATTGTTTATCATACTTGTTATATGACTTTGTTAGCTTTTCTGCTATTTGTGCGTATGTAAGTTTATTACTCATAATTAGATGTCTTTTAAATAATTTGTAGCGTCTGTTTTTAATCTGTCAGAGAATACAAAACCTGAATTTAACACTTGATTTGTTTGTGTTGCAAACTCTGTATTACCGCCTGCAACGCCTATACCGCCTGATTCTGCGTCATGTGTATCGCCTGTAAATTTAAACATATTTTCACCAATCTGTGCTGCCTCTCCGTGTTTATCTGTCTTTGGTGGATTTCCGTTAGGCGCCATCATAACTTCTCCTCCTTCTACTGTATAGTCAGCTTCTTGTGTTGGAATAATTCCTCCATATTTAGCAAAATAGCCTGCTCCTTTAACACCATCTTGTGGGTACTGAGCCATAATAGCTGCAGATTTAACTGCATCATTTGCTCTACCTCCTGCTATTTTAGAATCTATACCCGCTTCTTTTACCTTTCTTTCTTTTTCCATTTGCTTTTTTCGCTGGCTTTTAGCTAAAAAGAATCCTCCAACTCCTCCTACGATTGCTCCAACTCCTGCTCCTATAGGACCAAATGCCATACCCATAGATGCTCCTTGTCCCGCCATACTAAGACCAGAAGCTATACCAGCATCCTCTGGATCATAAGTACCATCACTCATACCAATTTGAGTAGCAACTCCTCCTGCTAATTGACCTATTTGTCCCCAAGGTACTGCTGGTCCTCCTGCTCCTTGTGTTGTTGTTGGTAAATTGTCTAAATGTTCGGTTGCTAAATCGGTGTTAATTTTTAAAGATTCAGGAATACTTGAAAACATTGAAGTATCAACACCTTCAACATTTCCTTGTATGCTTGTTGCTTTTGGTCTTGTATTATCACCACTGGTTGGTGTTGTTGGTAAAAGATATGTAGGTGTTAGTCCTCCTCCTTTATACTTAGGTGTTTTATATGAATAAATTTTCTTCATTGTTTTTTGATGTTTGTGTATTTTTCAAAACCACGACTTCCAAAATAAGCTACATAAATTGTAACAAGAAGAGTTTTTAATAACTCTACCCAGCTCTCATCAATATCAAACGCTATGTCTAAGCTATCTAGGATGATGTATAAGGACGTAACTACTGTTAAGTAGATTAATGTCATAGGTCTTGTATTTTTACTTAACCAGGAGTCTGATTTCATATCTGATTCCCAACGTTTACTAACCTCTTGTAATTCTATTTGATCAAGTTCAAGCAACCTCATAGCTTTTTCTTTATCTTCAGGAGGCAGTACTTCATCTTTAGCTATAAGATTTCTTACAATACCAAGAACGCCTTTGTTAGGTAATAGATCACCCACAGTATCTACAATTTTAGAACCACTACCAAGTAAGAATTTTCCTACTTTAGTGTCTTTAAATTTCTTTTTTGGTTTACCCATATTAATTTAATTTTTTCTGTTGGTTATGGAGGCTCTACCTCCTGATTTTACAGAACCACTACGCTGAACAACTCTAACATTAGGATTTAGGTTTGATTTGTGGATTGTTCTTACAGGTCTTGTGTTAAATCTATTAGTTTCTGTTATGTTATTTTTAAGTCTAGGATTGGGCTTGTATTTATCCATCTCTTTCCTATGATCACTAAGTACTTTAATCTTAATGTTTTTTGCCTTTAAAGACGCAACTATCCTCTCTAGGTTCCTGTCAATGTTAGATTGAGTTTGCCTCTCTGCTACTCTCCTCTTATGTGTAGGTCTCTTCCTAGTACTCTCAGTATTCCGATAATGATTTATTGGCTTATACCATTCATGCCCCCACCAATGGTGTGAATTAAAAGACCAGGCATTCCAAATGTCAAACCGACTCCAATAGAAATCAAAAGGGGATCTGAATCCTCGTCTGTACATGTTGTTCGTCCAATAATAATTATAGTGCCAGTTCATGTTCTGATCAAGCACATACTGTAAATAATTAAATTGCATTCTTCGATCTTTCTGGAGTTTCCACCTATATTGAGATAGAGTCAAAGTATCCACCTTTATAATAAGACCGTCTGTTAGTTGATAACCTACAATCTCATTGTAACCTAAAGTTCTAATTTTAAAAGAGGCACAACTAGCTAGTAATAAAATAATTGAAATAGATATAAACAGATTCTTTTTTTTCATGACTTTTAAATATTACCGAACCTTCTTTTAGATTCTCATTGTATTTTTTTAATTAATTATAGTATTCGTGATATCCCCATTCATAAATTAACGTAACAAACCCTAATCTAAGCAGGGCTGTATTCCAGTTTTCTCTTTCTGTAGGAGGAAAGAAATCATAAGCAAATCCAAACCCCTCATGAGGCATTTTTAAATTTAAAGCAAACGACCACCATGAGCCATCTCCATTATCATTTCTTTGTTTTTCCATTTTTTTTCTTCTTTGGTCTCCCTCTTCTTTTCTTACCTGCTGCTGCAGATCCTACATCTCCTAATTGGTTTCCAACCTCTTTAATGGCTGCACCAACATCTCCTAGCTCTTTCTTTACAGTCTTAGCTCTACTTTTAATTTCTTTAGCAACCTCAATTGCTTTTTCATCTACTGTAGTAAGCCCCCAAAATTTGTCCCATAATGAACCAATCCAGGCAGTAACTATACATATTTTACATTTTGTGCTCATAATTTATTTTTATTTGTATTTGTTTACGATTGCTTGGATTTCTTTATATCCAATTGTTGGGATCATTGATAGTCCCGCTTGATATTTGTAAATGACTTTGCCTTGTTTTGTAATAAAAATAGCAGGGATAGATTTAATTTTTTCTTTAACTTCTGTAGATTGATCCTCTAAATATCCATAAACATATCGACACCCTATTAGGTTGTCTAAGTTTTTAATTGAGTTTCTTTCGTTCCAGTCAGAGTTAATTTGATAAACAACAATATTACTTGAAGTATCAATAGAAGGCATGTCCTTTTTTGATGTTGAGTTTAATGGTAAAAGGAACAGGCATACAAATATTAGAACGTTTTTCATGACATATTATTTTTTCTTAGTGCTTAATTCATAAAGTCTTTCTTCAATCAAATCCAATTTTTTGCCATTTTCCTCTACCTGCTCCCCTGTATTCATTATTTGTTCTCTAATCAACTGATCTTTTAGATCATACTCTGATCTAGATACTGGGGGTTTAGGAAGCTCTTTAGCTAATGCTATGTCCGCTTTTAGTGTAAAAAACACAGTTGCAAGACTTATCACAAAGCCAATTATAATTGCAATTGTTTTTAAGTCTAGTGTGATATCGGTTTCTTCATTTATTTTCGTAGCCATTTGAATTTGTTTAAAGTATAATTAATTTTTTATGGTTAAAATCTCTTACTATCTAACCCGATGTGCATTTAACCTAAATAAACACATATACTTTTATTAACCTTTTTAGATTACATCTATAAAAACTTTATTGGAAGATACAAATCAGTACATTCCGTTGATTAAAACTGTTAATCAAAGAGAGTCAGCCTCTGAAGATACTTGGAGCTGAAAATACTATACTAAAAACTGATATACTTTTAATTCTGATTTGCTATGCTGACTATCTATGATACCTAAAATAAATATTATCTGGCAGATAACCTCATGTTAGCACTAACATCATACAAATATAAGCTATTTTGGCTGACATTATCAAATGAAAAGCGAGAAATAATGAATTTATCTATAAATCTTTTTTGTGTATACCAAGGTTTATCACTGTTAATGTTGCTTGATATTACATTTAAGTCACTGTCTATGAAAGGATTAGATGTATTATTAACTAAATCCCTAAACTTATTTACACCCCACGTTCCTTCTCTATTATACATATTATAATTTAGTGTAGTAGCATTATTACTAGTCTTAATTGCTAAATCTAGGTTACCTGAACACTGATATGAGTTGTATATTAATAGATCTGTTATAGTTTGCTGGTGTAAATGTGTACCAGATGAATTCGTTATTTTACTAACCCAATTGACTGTAGAGAATACTTTTGTAAAAACATTCTCAGGATTAAATACAGCATCAATATAACTAGCGTATGTAGATTGAGAGCTTCCTATCTCATAATACTTAGCATACTTGCCTTCTACATTGTGTCTATAAAGTCTTTTATACTCACTTGAAAATAAAATGTTTCTAGTGTTAACCATAACAGACGGATAGTAATCATGATAAGATGCCCATGAGTTAGTATCTAGCGAATACGATAGAGTCCAGGAGTTATCTATAAAATATGTGTCAAGCTCAGATTCCTGCAGCTGTCTTAAATATTTTACTCCTCCAGACTCTTGTACAGTGTAATAAGCCCCTTCGTTTAAGACCAAACTACCTACTGCTAAATCTGCTATGTTAGTTATTGCGCTCATATTTATGGTATATTAAATCCAAAGTCTTCTAATACGTCTACAACTAGTCCTCTAAAGTAAGCAGAGGTTCCGCCAATGTTACCGTCATAAGAATATGTTATATCGTCTGCAAGACTGCCTTGTGTTGTTGTTAAATCATATGCTACACCATTATCTGTTCCTATCATTTCAGTAGAGGTACTCGTTTCTACTGCTTGTAAGAAAGGCTTTAAGCCTGAATAACTACTATTATCTAAATGGAATACATGTCCATATACATTTGTTCCTGACGGTGTACCAGATATAGCTGACTTGTATGCGTTTAGATCAGCAAGGTGTGTTGCACCTCCAGTAGTACTTCTATAACCAGATATTGACCAGCTAGTAGATGCTGCATATGGGGAAGATTCATCCTGAAAAACCATTGTTATAATATTATCTGCATCTTCAAAATCTTTACCGGAAGCTATATCAAACCCTGTTCTAGCACTTCCTAATAAAGTATCAGAACTATCTCTATATGATAAACTAGAAGAGTTAGCGAGCATAGCCCAAGTTTTCTCAGAGTTTTCTATAAGTAAATATACATGACTATCATACGCGTCTGCTCCATTTGTAGTGCTATCTGTATTTCCTTGTAACTCTGTTTGACCAGTAGCATAAAAGTCCTGTAGAACTGCTCTAAGCGTGTTAGAGTTTTTTACAGTTGTGCTGCCGCTTTGAAAATAATCACCTCCTGCCATTGTTTGTAGGTTTGGTACTGCAGCATCCATAGAACCAGAACCATCAAATACAAGCATTATATACGTGTCTGGAGTAATAAACTGACCTTCTAAAGAAACAGTTGCTGTATCAGTACATATACTTTTAGATACGGAATAGCTAAATGAATCGGATAAAGACTGTGCTGCAGTCAATGAGGTCTCTGAATACACAAGAGACGGATTATACCAGTACCTACCTGATGCAGGCGTTCTTGTTGTATTAGTGTAGTCTGTATGTGTAGTTATATCTATTCCTTGAGCAGATTGATTTGATTCATTATCAACACAAAAGAATATACCAGAACTATTTGTTACTTTGTTTACTCTACCCTGACCAGCTCCGTCCCACCACCAGCTGTTGTTTATTGCTGCTGATGTCTGTTGTAGACATGTACTACCTAACCACGTTCCTGTTAAAGAGGTAGTGTTTTGTATAACAGTACTAGATCTGTAAGTACCATTAGCATCTTTTGGCATGTAGTGATATTTTACTAAATCTCCAGGATTAGAAAGACCAAAGTTATTCTCACCGTCCCATTCCATAATCATGTCATAATTAGCCTCACTGTTTGTACTTCCATTATATACATACTCTAAATAAACGTTGTCTTTATTACCATCCGCAGATTTGTATATGTTATCTCCTACTGCTAATGCATTTACTGTACCTGGTTTTCTTAAATAACCAGACGTTGGTATAGAAGTTAAAACTGCATAAGTAGGATATAAAGAGGCGTTAGCTCCAGAAAAAGTAGTACCAAAATTATCATTAGTAAATGGATAAATATTAGTTACAGCTCCGTAATTAACTTGTATAGTAGCCCCACTGTTTACTTTTAGTACTTGATCATCTGTTGGACTTTCTGATAAAGTAATAGTCAGTTTAAAAGAAATTAAATTAGAACTAGAACTTAGTATTTTTAATTCAGGGTATACTGCTGTTCCAGAAACAGACGGACTTGGATCTGTAGACCAAGTTCTAGTAGTACTTGTAGGACTTCCAATACCAAATTCCCCTGTTGCACTATCTAACAATTCATTATCTAAACTGTTTCTAAGCTCCGTTTTAATAATAGAGTTAGATGGATATACATCTGTAAAAGTATATATTATACTAGACACAGCTCCTTTTATTCTCCTGTAATGCTGTGTTGTTCCTTGCGTTGTTAGTATCCTTTTTTCATTTGGATAATCTGGTTGAGACTGATCTTCTGATATTTGTATACCATACAAAGAATCAACAGCAAAAGACATAGGGGTTGTACCATTTAAGGATACATCACTAACTGAATCATTAGCAAGTACTGGACAGTCATATACATTATATGTTGCAGAAGCTACAGTAATAACTGCAGCATTAGGAACATTGCTCTGATTACCAGAACTGTCTGCACCGTACTTTTCAACATCAGTTAAAGTAGCAATAATAGTTTCTGTTCCTTCTATTGTATCATCAGACAGTGTTGTACCTGAAGCCGCCACTGTTAAATAACCCTGTGGTATAGTTATAGAAGTTGCAGGTAATGTACCATCAGCAGGCGCTGTAAACGTTCCTGAATAAGCTACAGTTACATAAAAATCTACTTCTTGTATTTCACTTAGTGTTACATTTAATGTAGGAGCAGCTCCTTCAAAAGCTCCTGCTGCATTCCAAGAAAGCGCTATGTTAGGTTTACCTGGACACAAGTCTGTATTAATTACAGGCGCAACGTAGCCTACATGTGATGAAGAGTTAGACACCTGACCAATAAGCTGACCCCATTGATCATAAACATTTAAATGCGTGTATCCTACATAGCCTGTATTATTACCCTCTGAGTCTACAACACAATAAGGAGTAGCCTCTTCGTACGTTGTAGGCACAGAAACATCTGTGTAAAGAGTTGTGTTTAATTTAAGATCTTTTTTACTTAATAGAAGTCTATTATTATCTTCATCAAAAGCAGTAGTGTAACCAGATCCTCCTAAATTAAAAGCAGTATCATAACTTGATTGTTGTGTATTTTCAAAGTTTAGATTGTTTTGGAACCAATTTCTCATTCCTTTATTAGATATCTCTTCTAGTTTATCTGAGACTATAAACACTTTACCTTGTTCTCTATCAACAAAACTATACCCGGCTTTACTCACAAGTATAGAAGATAAATTCTGTGTTCCTGCATATCCATTTTCTACAGTTAAAAGCTCTGTAGGTGCAAACTGGAATATGTCTCCAGTACCTAAAGACGCTTGTGCAGTATCGGTAGCAATTACATCTTGTGTTGTTGTTCTAAACAATGCAAACTCATGGTGTATTAGTAAGTGCTTACCTAGACCTTCTAAGTTTGTAATACTACCTCTATCTTTAGGCATCTCATAGTAGTCATTTGTTTTAAATACTTTGAGAGTCATTGTTTTATTCTCCTGACCGTATGCCTGTGATCTAATTACACGATAAGGGAACTTGTCTAAAAACTTGTTTCTGTTGTCGTAAGTAGTAGTAGTATTATACGTGTTTATAGAAGTATAGTCTTCATTGTAGTGTAATGCATTTGTGTTTGTTGCATCTACAGCACGAGCTCTATAGTTATGTAACGCTTGTTTTTTCTGATCTAAAACAGTGTTAACTATAGTCTCAGTGTTACCATTTGCCATAGATCCTACACTACATTTAGGGTAGTATGAATCTATAAATGAGTCTTTATCATTTCGTAATGAAGTATTAGAAGAGCTATATCTAGGGAAATAGAATATATTCTTAACAGCGTTAAATTTATTATCTGAATAATACCACGTGTGTGTACTTTTACCTTCAGAATAATACAAAGGTGCAGTAAGTCTAACTCCATACATTCCTACAAACGTATCACCACCAAAGATTACTCCGGTGTTTTTAATAATACTATTCTGTGTTAATAATCTTGCTTTATCAGAAAGAGAAAGTTTATTGTATCCTAAAGTAGAAACTAAAGTTTGATCATAGAAGCTGTTATAAACATCTGTTTTATAAGATAAAAGATCTACAAGATTATACGAAGGTCCTATAGTAGATCCTTCAAACGTACTATCTGTACCATTATCTTCATTGTAATAATGTGATTTAATTTTACGCCAGCCGGCAGGAGTTTTATAACCTTCTTTTGATACAGTCTGACCTAGTATAACTACGTCTTTATCTTCCTGTGTCATAAATCCTGTGTGGTGATCTATTTCACTCCAGTACTCTTCTTTGTCATAATGTACAATTTGAGCATGGAAACATTCTTCACCCCAGGTGTTGTTTACAGTAATAGAGTTTTTAGTTATAATACCATCACCTGGTAGATAAGATGGACTTTGTAATTGTCTTAAAATATTAAAATCATTATCTACTAATGCAAACCCTACGTTGTTTTCTATACTAGTTGAAGTACCTGCTCTATTCCAAATTTGATTATATGAAGCTTGTACAGTTGTATCAATAGTAGAGTTTTTACCAAGTAATGTAGTGTATTTACCAAGCGCCCCATCATTTATAGTATCCTCACTAAAAGAAGTACTATCATTTAATCCATCTGCATTAGATATAGCATCGTGCGTATTATGATTTATAGTACGTACGTCTGTAAACTCTGCCCCAGATAGTCTAGATACAATGTTTACATAAGCACTTTGTACTGTTGGTTTTGTATTTAATATATCAAACCCGTGGAATCGTAACGAGTTAGGATTTATTTTATGTTGCTTACCTAACATAGTTTCATTTAAATCAAAGCTAGTTTGACGCCAATGATCTCCATCATAAGCAGTTGTTGTAGCTACAGAGTTATGTTTATTAGTAGATTCCAGGTTTAAATTACCTAGTGGTATTAAGTGACCTCCATAAGACCCTTCTTCATTAGGTTGTAGGGCATGAGGCGCTCCGTGAAAAGCAATAGACTGATCATACACACGCGTATTACGCTCATCTCTACGAGCATAGAAAAACTGATAGCCTTGTACTCTGTCTTTTAACTCTCTAGGTATTTCTATATTAGAAAAACGAACACCACATATAGAAGCATACATAGAGTATGGTCCGTATACAGGTTCGGGATACATGTAAGGATAAGATAGAATCTGTATATCAAAGTCGTAAGTAATTCTATTTGATAACGTAGTATTACTTGGAACATTGGTATTAACCTCACCATCTACAATACATGTAGTTTCATGGTAAAATTGTATAATATCACCAACCTGTAAAGTTATAGACGCTGTAAAATCTGGTCTAAAGACTTCATTATTATCTAAACTTGTAAAGTCCCCGCCTTTAGTAGAAGTAATTAATTTAAAATCACCTTCGTATGCAGTGTCATTAACTTGTGCGTTATGTTCTGCCTCTGTAACTAATTTTTTAGAGTTAGTTTCTTTATTTCTAAATACATCTGTCCTAGTCCACGTTGATTCGTCTGTAATATCCTGCTTTGTAATCTTTCGAATACCTGAAATACAAACCTGATCTACTGTAGGGCTATTAGAAATATTAATATTTTTAGTAAGCATCTCTACACCAAACTTACCTTTCAATAATAAAGTATGTGCTTCAGTAGCTTTATAGGTATAATTACCATTAGACCAAACACCGTAAGGATTTGTTCCAGTAACTGCAGTTGCAAACAAAGTAGATCCCGTAAGTGCTGATATAGCAGCTTGGTTATCTAAAGACCCACTACTGTTAAAGTGGAAATCATCAAATGTTTTAGGAGACAAACCTGAACTTGTAATCTCAGGAACTGATCCTGTTTGTTTTACTCCTGCAACTCCCTCAGCGTCATACGGTTGAGAGCTAATAAAACTTGGGGTAGTATAATTACCTAAGCTTGCAGAATAGGTATAATCCACAGCCGCTCTAATAGTCTTAATACCATTTCCGTTATTACTTCCTACTTGGTTATTAGTAGCATTCCACCAATTTACAATTACACTAGGATTTTCTTTTTCTGTAAAAATAGATATATCACGCTGTGTATAGTCTACCCAACTATGTACTCTACATCCTCTTTTATATTTACCTTCTCCCCATCTTCTACGGTATATAGCACCTTGATGAGCATTCCCTGGAATGTTCCAACAGAAATACCAATACCATTCCCAATAGTAATGCCCTATAGTTTTTCCAGTATAGTTGCTAATTTGATTACCATATACGTATTCAAACTTTTGTGATGTACGTAACGGGAGCTCTTCTATTGGTGTACTTAAGTTTCTACCCATACCACAGCCATCGTACTCTATTTCTAAACCATCTGAAAGCTTGTTAGTATTTTTCATTGTAAGCAAGTTAGGATACAGAGCCTGTAGATCTGTTAAAGTTCCTGCGCTTACTTGTTGTGGTGTTGTAGTATTATGCTCGTATCCTCCTCTTCTCATACTACCGGCAATATCAATAGTATCAGTTAAGAAATGTGCATAAGGTCCATTAGTGTCTGTAAACTCTCTAGGATCATATGTTTCTGCTAAATAATAATAACCTGCAGGTACTGTAGGCGCCGCTGTCCCTACGTATATATATAAATGGTGTTTTACACGCTGTCTCGTGTAAGAGGCGTTATGAGAAGTGTTTCTTCGATGATTTGATGGAGTAGACATTCGTCCTTTATTAGCCTTACTTGGTCTTGTGTCTATCTCACATTCATCCATAAATGCAATAACTACTAGATCTCCAGTACCTGCCGCAGGTCCAGAAAAATCACCTGCATCACTTTCATCAGGAAAAGAAGTGTTTACTCCATTTAATGTAGTATAGTTTGGCATTTTATGATGACGCACAGGTTGACCGGCATTTGTTTCTCCCCACGTTCCTGGATTTAAAGGGTACTTTTCATTTTCATTTTGCCAAAATCCAAGTCTTCCGTCTACCCTTGCAGTCTCACGAGTTTGGAAATATCTTGTGTCTGGATTAATTCCAATATCATGATTAAATATTCTTTCATATTTAATTCTATCACCTGCTGTAATAACTCCTTGACTAACATCCCCAAGAACAATATCTTTAAGTGGAATTGTCTCATCAATAGTTATCGGGTTTAAATATTTATTATTTTGATCTTTCAGTGTAACTGTTACAAGCATTTTATCACGACCCGGAATATGATATGCACCAGACCATGTACCATCATTGTATAAAAAAGAAATATAGAAAGCATATACCTCATCTGGTCTAAACCCTCTCTTATTAAATACAAGTAATTCGTTTTTATAAGATCCTTTAACAGAGTTAATATCTACATAATCTCTTTCCCAGTGCGCCTTAATATTCATTGCATAGGGCTGATAGTTAAAATCAGGATTACTAGTAACATTACCTAAAAACAGTTTACTATCAAAGTAAGTAATAGTCTTAGCAGTTTGATATGTATCATTACCTACAGTAATGTCTTCTAGTAAAAGAGTACTCGATGTTTCTTTTCCTGTATACGTTATTTCAAAATTGCTTTCACTAGATACATTAGTGTTCTTAGAAATTTCAATAGAGTCATCATCAGCAATCTCATCATATATAAAAGAAGCTATTTCAATTCTTTTAACAAACTCACTAGTAACTACTCCTCCTATTTTTTTATAAACAGAAAAGTGTACGTATTTGTATCTTGTATCAATGTCTGTTAGTATAAATTTAATAGACTTTGATGTAGGTGTATCTGGTTCACACCCGTCGTATTCAGAAGTAAGATCAAAATTACTTTGTTGATCCTGTCTGTAGCTCCCTGACAATTCTAAAGTAGAGTTTGTCACAATAAAAGGTCCTTCTAAAGGAGTATAGTTTGTTACACTACCATCCTCTAGTTCGTATGCAAATGATAAAAAGTAAGCTCCAGATCTTAGAGCTCCTCCATTATCAAGTATAGTATTATATACAATACGTGGTTTAGAATACTCTGGAAATAAATAAGACAATACTAAGTCGTCTTCATCTAAAAGTTTTTTTGAAGTCGGATCTACATCAAAAGGAAGAGTATCTATATTTAAAATCTTAGGAGGATTCTTGTCGTCTGTAAATGCGATTATAATCTCTCTCTTATAGTTTAACACATAACAGCCTTTAATAAAACTGTCAGATCTAAACTTCAGTTTACTAGACTCTAGAATTTTTGTATAAGATCCGTCTTTGTATCTACCAATCTCAGAGTAATATAACTCTTCTATAATAGTTAACTCAGACCCGGTTTCTAAAGAAAAAGTTAGATTTGCTTTAATGTTTTGTACATTGTTTGTATCAGAAAAAACAACACTAAAGTTATTTGCAGGCGTTGTACTATCAGTCTGAGTTACAGTAACTCCTCCGTTTATAAAGTAAGTATAAGCGCCTCCTCCAGCTGGAAAAGGTAAGTCATCAATAATAACGGTCTCACTTTGTACTATGCCTACATTGTTTGTATAAGTTATAGTAAGATTTCCTGTCATGTTTGCCGGAATCTCTACTAGGTATACTGCTACTGTTCGGTTAGTTATGATTGTATCAGCGTCATCATCTCTAGAGAAAATGATTATCTCATCATCTGTAACTGGAATACTACCTATAATTTTTCTAGTTAACGTGTGTATTTTATCAAACCCTAATTCATTAGTAACAGCGCCTTGTATTTTATTAATAAGGATGTTACGAGCGTTTGGATACGTTCCGTCAATCTGATCGATAGCATGTGTATCTTTATATAAACCTTTATCTAGTTTCATGTTATTTTAAGATCTGTTCTTGAGACTGATTGCCCATAAAGAAATCTCTATGCGCATTTATATTTGGGATTAGTCTAACCCACATGTTTTTAAATGATTCTACTTTATCAACAGAAGGGAAAGCAAGATCGTTCTGAGCACTGATGCAGTATTGACCCCATTTTTGATCTGCCACTTCCCAACTGAATAAAGGATGAGCATACCCACCCATTAACATTTGTCTTAAAACATACCATTCTAAAGCTTGCTTTACGTAAATATTATCTGGGACCATAGGATATCCATCAGTATCAGTAGGATAAGCAGTGTAGTGTATTTTAATTGTTCCTTTTGGAAAGCTTGTTTGTATAGAGCCGTTGTTTATTATATAGTAATCTCCTCTATACACGCTATCTCGTGTGGATCTTTTAGTAAGACCGCTTTGGTTATTACTTACATTGTTTACATCAGTTGTATATGCAGCTGTAAATACTTCTCCATTTGTTCCGTTAGGAGACATAGAGGTTGTTGAATCGGCGTTTGGTAAATCATATCCAGTAACATCAGTTCCGTACGGTAGTGGTTTCCCTGCATACTCAACTTGTATGATATCAACCAAATCTACCGGTAAAGCTGCTTTGTGACTATCCATAGTAACTTCTAGTGCTTTTCTTTCAGAGATTGATACATGACCAATATACTCTAAAGCTTCGCCTATCCATTCCATAGCGTCTAAAACCCAGCCTTCATCGTTAATACGCAAGTCCCTAAATATTTTAGCGATTACGTTTTTCGAACTTATGTGTTTATAATTCATTTGATAAAGTTTAAAAATGAGAACTCATCCAATTTTAATTTGTCTGAAAGTTTTTTTCTATTCCCTTTTGTAGGAGTAAACTTATATACACTTTTATTAGGTACTTGACATATCGCCTTTTCCCAATACCATCTAAACCAATGATCATCAGTCCAGTATACTACTTTATCTATGCCCTGCTCTTTTAGCTTTCGTGTCTCAAAATAGTTGACACTTTTCTTTTCAAAATTTCTTTCTACTCGTTTTATCTTTAGTCTACCTAATTGGTGTCCTGGATAAAACGTTTGCCCTTCTAATACTGCATCTACTACTTTATGATTGAATTTTGATATGACGTATTTGTATAAAGTGTAAGTAACCTCTGTGTTTGGATACTTCTTTTTAAAATACTTGTACATATCTTTTGCTCCATAATTATTCATTTACTTTGATTTCGTTATTATCGTTCTGTATGTTTTCTAATTTGTATTCTGCTGCTAGTATTGATTGTGTTATTTGTTGTATCATGTCTGCTGTCACTGGATATGCGCTATCATCGTTGTAACAAGGTTCTCCAATGTAAGTAAATGATCTAAGCTCCTCTACGTCTTCAAAAATACCTCTAACAAACAGTGTTGGTGTTTGAAAGGTATTTCCTATTATAGAATCTTCATTAGGTAAGTTTAATGTATAGATTCTACCGTTTTGATAGAAATACTTTGGGGCGTTTGCATTAAATTTTGTGAAATAACTATATTCATAGTTACCAGGCGTAATAGGAATAAGATCTCTTTTTTCTACACTTTTTTTTGTAGGGTCAATATCTCCCGTAGCAATAGTAATAATTACATCTGTACTACCCCCTATAATAGATTTAGATATTGTTATAGTATCTCCTATTAAATATCCAGATCCTATTCCTGTAACCGTTATAGCAGTTACAGCCCCTCCATCTACAGTTAGACTAAGAACAGCTCCTGTTCCTTTACCACTTGTAGTTGTAGCAGCACTTGTATAACTGTCGTTTGTACCATCACTTGTATTTGTAGTAATAGATGATACTAATTCATCAGCTGTTGCTGATAAGGATCCGTCGTATATATTTTTAAAATAAGCAACCTGGAAGAAAGGCACTCCTCTTTTTAATCTTACCGGTTTTGGTAAAATAGAGTTTGATTTATGTAAAGGTTGATTGTTAACAGCTGCAGAAAACTCAATTGTTTCTGCTATGTTTACTATAGAAATTGGAGCTTCTAAAGTTTGAATAAACTGGTCTGGTAAATACGTGTTACGCTCTTGATCTCTACGAATTAGTAAAGATCTATAATACTTAATCTGAAATTTAAGTCGCTCTATGTATGCTGCATTTGTAGCTCTGCCCGATGCATCAGCTATATTATATGCAATTTCATTAAGAGTCATAACGCGTTTTTGTTTAAATTACCATATACCTTGTTTTTTTGTTTTTGTCTTTATAAGCTTTTAAACATCTGTTTCTATTACTGTCTTCAGATACATATGATACATGTATCCAATCTGGATTATTCTCATCACCAAACTCCCATATTAATTGATCGAAATCTAGGGTGTCTTTTATGAATTGATACATTTCGGCATTTGTTTTATACCCGTGTGTATCATCTATATCCATAGCCCTGCCCTCACAGTGCTGTGATGTTTGACGCTTTTTTCCGTCAATTATTTTACTTGCTCCACCAATTGCTTCGTTTAATTCGTCACAACGATAGAATGAATTTATTCTTATAGGACCTCCCACATACTTGCGCAGAGGTTCAAAGATCCGTTCTGCTAACACCTCCATATTTGATCTATGGTAGCCGCTAGGTGAGTTATCAATACCTAATCTCGTAGCTGTAGAACTTCTTATCCCCTCTTTGTATGATATGTGATCAGAAATTTTCATAAGCTATTACTTGCTTTGAATCTCTCCCGTATTTTTATCAATACTAACGTCTCCGTATTTTTCTTTTAGTTCTCCTACTAACACGTTTCTTTGATCAATAATAGATTGAAACTTGTTTTTTAAAGCCTCTTCGTTTTTTTCTACGTTTAACTTTACTAACTGTAAGTCACCTAATTGATAAGTAACATCTTGGATTTGTCTCTCCGCATCTTGAATACCTTGTAACTCTTCCTGTGTAACTTTGTTTACTTCTTTAGTAGCTGGTACATCTTGTACAAGTTCTACCTCTTTTACTGGTTTTTTAGCCATGATTTGAAATTAAATTTTGTTATTTATACAAAAATGCGAAAAATTTCCTTACAAACCAAAGTTTCTTTTATTAATCACCAATACTTTTATAACTTTTATAGAGTATCGGTATTAATATTCTACCATTATTTTCTAAATAAGACTTATAATTGTTTTCAAGATTAGACAGCATTTCTTCTGTTATATCTTCATGTCCCCACCATAAATCAACTAGTATTAGATCATATTTTTTATCAGGTGTATATGTGAAAGCATCTGCTTTTTCAATATTTATTGAGCTATCTAAATAATCTACATAATCAATAAGCTCTAGGTTGTTGTCAATAACATCAACAACGCTGCAGTTCTTTACATGTTTAGCATAGTTTGGAACTAAACCAAGTCCTAGCCCTAGTATAAGAATTTTATCGTAACTAAAGTCTTTATATAGATCAGATATTTTTAAACATTCTTCACAGTCTCCCAACATTATTCGACCATAGTATTCTTTATTTTGAACCCACCCCCCATGAGTAAATTCTAATTTAGAAACACCATTATTTTTAACAACATTAAAGGTTGTTCCAGAGTATTCTTGTATTTTATTTTCGTCTATAATCATATCATTCTATTTCGCAAAGGTCTGTAGAGGTAACCACACCTAAACTATTTAATTCTATACGTAAAACTGTGCTAACTTTGTAATGCCCTGATCCTAGAGTATTATTCCCCGAACTATCTGAGTAGCAGGTGTCTCCTACGAGTGGATTGGTATAATCCCCATCATGATAATAAGTGTTGCTGGTTGATAGAGCACAAGCAAATACACCCTTACCTGTAGATCCTGAAGAGGAATAAGAAGTAAGTGATGCTGAAGATGATGTTGTCACTGCCTCGCTACTACCATAAGAGGTTCCAGCTGTATTTGTTGCGTATGCTTTGTAGTAATAAGTAGTATTACTACTCAAACCAGTTACCGCAGATGAAAAATTACCAGTACCACTTCCACTAGTGGTATTAGTTGCTCCAGATCCACCGATAAATAAATTAATATTTGATGTTGACCTAACAAACCCTCTTGATGTAACTGTTGAGCCACCTTGACTAGACACGCTTCCATTCATTGTGAAACCACTAGTACCAACAGATGATTCAGCGCTTGTTACTACCGTGGCAAAATCTGTCGCTATATCATCGCATATATCTTCTATAAACTGTTCAATATCACTAGGGTCTCCAGCAAAATTAGTTAATCCTCCTGTATTATCAGCGTATGCGTTGTATATATCATACCTAGTGGTTGTACCATCACCAGACGAGGTGTTATTAAAAGTACCTAAAACAGATATAGTTGTTACCGCGGCTACAGCTTGATTAGACAACGTACCCATTTTAGCTGTTTCTTCAGCCCCATTAAACGAGTCATCACCATCTCCATCAGGAGAATTATCTGTAATTAATATTATCATTCTAGTTACACCAGTTCTAAAACTTCCAGCTAGATTATAATTTAATACCCTGTCAATCGCAGTGTCATTTGGTTCTGGACCATTAATTCCATTCCCTATATCCATACTTGTAGCACTATTACCACTACCAGCTAGATAACTAATTTTTGTATCAAAATCACTTTTATTTGCATTTGCAAAAGGAACTACAGCTGACAAATACACAGTGCCTGAGTTGTATTTATTTGCAGACGGTAAGTTAGAGACTGTGGTATTGTTGCCTGTCCAGTAAGGTGGAGTACTAGTATCTTGATCAATTAAAACAGCAGATAATCTATAATCTCCTCCTGATTCTGTAACAACCTTGCTTGATATAGAGGCTACATTACTTTTTAAAGTTGCCATATCATTGGACATGCTACCAGTATAGTCTAATAAAAAAACCACATCCATTGCTTTACTACAAGGTATTGCTTGAAAGTCATGATCATAAGCATAAAACTCAGACATAGCGTGAGCTGCAGCCTGATCTGGTTTATTTGGACTTTGAGCATTTAAATTTATATTACCACTAGTTGAGTCAGCGTGAGAATTGCTACTTAAACCTTGTAGACTAAAACCAGACTCACCATCGGCATTATTAGCCGTGTAGTCATCTTCATTCTTTTCAGACCAAATTTTTAACAAACTTAAACTTCCACTTCCAGGTACTGCCATAATTTACTCCGCTGTTTCTTCGTTAGTTTCTTCTTCTTCGACTACTTCATCTTCAGTGGGTTCTTCAATGATTTCCTCAGTTACAGCATCCCAGTTAGGACGTAGTTTTACATCTTCAGGATTTTTCTTTAGGTCGATCTGTTTGTCCAAACCCTGCTTCATAGCGTCAACATCTAACCCTGCCTCCAACCAACTAACTACATCTTCTTTGGTTAAATCCGCATATGGGATAAAATCACCTTCAGGGTCATAAGTGACATCTAAAGTTCCTATTGAACTAACTGTTATAGGTTCTTCCGAGTCGTCTGTTGCCATGAAAGTCCAGTGAACTGTGTAGATAACTTCGTCTAATTCGTCTTGCTTAATTTTTGCGTCTAGTTGATTGATTCGCCAATCGTAAGTATTTGCCATGATTATTTATTTTTTAATGTTTGTATTTCTTTTTTAAGATCGTTTATTTGGTCTTGCTGCTCTTTAATAGCCTCTATTAAGAGACCAGTAAGTTTAGCATAATCTACCCCTTTATATCCATCATCTCTATCAGTTACCAATTCTGGTAATACTTTTTCAACATCTTGGGCAATAACCCCTACACTTGGCAAAGATTGTTGTAACTCATCTGCGTTTTCATTCCAATTCCAAGTTACACCTTTTAGAGATTGAACTTTTTCAATTGGATTAGAAATAAGTTCTATATTATCTTTCAATCTTTTATCCGAAGAGGCATATGCTACAACATCACCACCTACGTTTAATGCTCCACTAATACCAACACCACCAGTTACTTTAAGTGCTCCAGTCGTTTTAGATGTTGAAGCAGTTGTATTTGTAATTGATATAACACCAGTTGCGGTTCCTCCATTTAATTGAAGGTATCTAGAATCTAAATCAACTGTAATCGGGGAGGTCATATTCCTTGTTAGGCTAAGGACTCCCGTATTTGTATCAAAACTAGCGCCATTTAAATATTTATCAGAAGTGGAAGTTAGATAGCCAGCGCTAGCGTGGTTACCCCATCCGTATGCTGTATTAGCGTTAGTAGAACTACCTCCCGACCAAGTTAAATCACCTGCAAAAGTTGCATTACCTGAGTCTCTAAGTACAGTAAGTTTAGTAGATAGTGAAGTAGTGCCTGTATCTAATTTAACAGCATTTGCAACACTATCGTAGTAAAAGTAAGAGCCATTCTGAGTTGGTGTGGTGGAAGCTCCTTCTGTCATATAAATACCATTACTTACTGCTCCCGTGTTTGAATTTAATATAATATTAGCGCCTGAACTATCTTCTATATGTAATTTTTCATCAGGACTCGTTGTACCAATACCTACGTTGCCTGTAAAATAAGAATTACCAGTACTTCCGTTAATTTCAAAACTTGTGCTGAACGTAGCAGAATTATTTCTTGTTGCTACTCCCCACGTAGCATCTGAAGAATATATTTTAGTTCCATAACCAAATCCACCACCAGAGTTTGTGTGAAATTCTATACCACCAAAATTTGTCGGTGCTGAAGCGCCAGACAGTATTAAAACACCTCTATGAGTTGGTGCGTTGGTTGTATAAGTAATGCCATCTTGTAAAATTGTAGAACCATCACTATCAATGCGCACTCTTTCTAAACTGTTTGTGTCGATAGTTAAAAACTTATTTGTATTATCTCCATATATTCTAGCACCATTACCACCAAATTTCAATAACTTAGCAGAGCCAAGAGTTAAATTTCCTGCGAAAGTTGAGTTTCCAGAACTGTCAATATTAAAAGTTTCAGTTGTTGTATCTGCGCTATCATCATGCCATTGAAACTGTAACTTATTTCCACCTGTGCCTCTAATTAAATAAATATCATTAGGGTCTGTAAAAGAATTACTATCCGTAAATCCTAATGTTGGTCTTGTTGAGTTTATGTGTATACTAGCATCGCCTCCGTTTGACGTTGATGTGATATTATCTGCGGTTACATCACCTGCAAAAGTTGCATTACCACCCGACAGTACTAATGTAGTAGCTGAACTATTATCCCCAATATTAGTAGCAGATCCTGTATGTTTTAATATTGCATTACCACCCCATTGTATAGA
>Ga0208793_1000560_pt1 | contig 24734 bp, 41 predicted proteins | sample 17_taG_FD_184092 | JGI IMG/M metagenome (GOLD analysis project Ga0208793, IMG submission 184092) | Marine viral communities from the Subarctic Pacific Ocean - 17_ETSP_OMZ_AT15314 metaG (SPAdes) (version 2) | ecosystem: Environmental > Aquatic > Marine > Oceanic | place: Pacific Ocean | collected...
TGCCTGACCCTGATGATTTATCTTCTGTGACCATGTAAAGGTAGTCGCCTAACTGGAAATACGTTCCCGCTGTTACCGCGCTTGACCCGGCTGTTGTAGTTAGCGTTTCATCACGAGCATCGGATACGCCTGATGTTGTACTTGTTGCCGTACTTGTATGCAGTGGATGGCCGAACGTAAACGTGCCAGAACGCCCTTTTAAGCCTACTATAAATGCCTCAACCGAACGTGCGTCTGCATGGCTTAAAGGCGGCAGAGTGACCTCACATTGCCATATTGCGCCTTTGTGATCGAACACTTGCTGATCGTAAGTAAATGGAGATTCAGTTACTGCGACACTACGCTTCAATCGCATAGTAATATTCTGAATACCTACTGATGGAAATGCTAATGGCATTTTATGCTCCTACCAATGCTTTGGAGAATCCACCGCCACGCTGTCTTGCGTCAGCTACCGCACCTTTCGCGGCACTGGCGATCTGTGGCATAAGTGTAGCAATTTCGGCTCTGACTGTCTGCTGTACGCCAGTTGTTACATTGATTGTTTGGTTAATCGTAACGCCATCACCACCTAATTTGTGATTAGGGATAATTGAGCCGTTTGCGTTAGGCACAAATATCTCAGGGCCACGCTCACCGACTAATGTTCTTTCGCCTTGAAAAACTGGACCACCTATCGCGGCAGTATTGGAATAGCCTTGACCCATTCCTAGCCCACCGCCTGATGTAGCACCGCTACCTGTTGAACCAGTCCCGCCAGTTCCGAAGCTACTTGTGATAAACCCAAATGCCGCATCCACAATATACTTCTGAATCAGCATTTTAATCAGGCTATCCACTACGCTTTTTGCCATTGCTTTCATAGCGTCAGCGAAATCAGCCGCGCCAGTTATCCCTGCGGCAAGTGAATCAGTCAGGCCATCTAAACCTTGCTTAGTCAGGTTCTGCATATTTTCTTGCATCGAAGGTAGGCTGTCGCTCCATGACTTAAACCCTAAACGTAAATCGCTAATTGATTCTATAGCAGGGGCAGTAAACTCTGGAATAGCATTTGTTACTTGACCAAGGCTGTCCCGAATAGTTTGTATCTCTGCATTTAACTTACTTGCAAAATCTTTTTTTGCGATCAACCCAAGTTCATCGTTAGCTTCTTCTGCTTTTAACAGTAAGCCATTTAAAATGACAAGCCTTTCAGCGTCTGCCCGTTGTTGATTTTTTGTTAGAGTGTAATTGTATTGTCTTTTGGCGTTTTCAGCGTTTAACCTTTCGCCACGCTCCTGCATACTTTCATTTATTTTTTGTATTTCTTGCCGCAGTTGTCGAGCGTTCTTTTCTTCATCTTTGGTAAAAACATTTGTCAATGCGTCTTTAGTTTTTAGTGCGGTGTTATATACACTAATAAATCCGTTGGCTAAATCTTCAAATGCCTGTAGTGCAATCTGTACGCCACCCAGAAGGTCAACAGCTATCGCTCTAGCAAAGTTTTCAACTCCACCCTTGGCCTTTATTGACTCCTGAAGAAACGCTGTAAAACGGACAACTATGGCCTCTAATGCGGGGGCGAATGCGGCCACAACCTGGTCAGTTACACCTTTGAAAAGACCTGATAACTTTGTAAGAGAATCAACTGTATCTTCAACGCCTTTTGCGGCACTGCTAGACATTGTTAAACCTAATGCCTTTGCCTCGCCTAGCATTTCTTTCAGGCTTGCACTGCCCTCACCAAGCATATTTACAAGAGCCGCACCTTCAGAGTCAAATAGTTTGAACGCTAAACGTAATCTGTCAGATTCTGATTTAACTTTCCCGAACGCATCGGCTAGGACAACCATGCGCTTATCAAGCGGCATTCTGTTTAACTCTTGCGCGTTAATGCCTAACTCTTTGATAGCCCCTTTAGCTTCACCAGTACCCATTGCCGCTTCTGCGGTTCTGCGGGTAAACCTCTGCATAGCCATGTCTAGCGTATTTGTTTCAACGCCTGCTATCTGCGCGGCATACCTCAACCCGCCAAGAGCCTCAGTGGTTGTGCCGATCTTATTAGCGGTTTTTGCTAGAGTGTCTGTTGCTTGTAAGCTTTTGGCTATGAGCGCACCGATGCCTGCTGTACCGACCAGTGCCACCACTGCTGTTTTTGCGCTGAGAACAGCACCCGCTAAAACTTTCAATCCTTTAGTTGCAGAGCCAAACCCTGCTTTCGTTTTATCAAGTGCCTTTATTACTATCTGTACGTTGTTAGCCATCGTTCTCGCTCATTATCTGGAAGTAAGCAAGCCACTCATTGAAATGACTAACTGGCATTTGCTCTGCTTCTTCTATCGTGATGTGAAGCCGATCAGCCAAAGAAAGTAGATTAATCCTTGATTGATCGGTTCTTAGTTTCCCATTTGTGACTCTACAGATTCAATCTCTGCAAACATTTGATTCGCAATTTCAGAAATGATGTTTGTTTCTTCACCCATCAAATCCATCCGATCTTCAGCAGATGTAAATAGCTTGTTGCCGCCTTCATCTTCTGCCTTCATGCAAATCAAATCTACCATTGCGCCAACAGTGGTATTGTTTAAGAAATTGGGGTGCTTCTTCTGGAGTTGATCCAAGTCGTAACAGGTAATCGCCCTGCAATACAATTTGAAATCTCCAGATTCGTCACCCCACGCAGGAACTAATACTTCTCGCGTTTTTGCTTCTCGTCTGTTGCGTAACTCTTTAGCTAATCCCATGGTTTATTCCCCCTAATTACGCTTGCGCTTCAGTTATCGCACCACTGCACTGGATGGTAAAACTAGCTTCAACCATTCCATCAAATGCGCCAGAAATGTTACGAGAAGTAACAATGCCGCCACCTGAAAAGTAAGTTTCGCCTGAGCCAGTACCAGTAGGATAGATTTCAAAGTCAATGTCAGCGCGTTCATCTAAGATTAACTGCTGTGCATCTGCTTCATCCCAATAGCACTCAATGCTAACGGTGTTAGTTGAAAGACCCTGCTTGTAGGTACGCGCAGTATCTCCGATTACAGAATCTTCGATAGTGTCTGCTGAACCTTCAAACGTGAAAGAACGTACTTCGCCAACCACGGCAACAGTCGTGCCTGAGACTTGTACTTTAACTACTCCAGATGCGCCTGTTTTAGTCGCCATGATTAATTCCTCAAATTAAAGTTAAATATTCCCGCGAGTGTACTGATACAAAACGCGAATTGTAATAATGACCCCGCCAATGGGATCAATAGAACCTTCATCTACCTCAACATTGATAACCTGAGTATCTAGGGCATTACCACCGCGATACCGATCAACATCAAGTGCTTCTTCAACGACCTCTATGATTCTGTTTCTGGCTGTGTCTATCAGAGAGCCTTTAACATAGCATATAAGATCATAATTAATTGTCGCCATCCTTTGCGTGACAGAACCGCCAATCGTGCTGTCGTTTCTATCTTCACCCGCGCTACGAACCAATATAGCCGGGTATTGGGCGTTTGATAATTTAGTGAAATCGAATGGCTCTCTCGTCACATAGCTGACTTCTTTGTTCGGAACAACATCCCGCAAAGTATCAACGATATTATCAGCTATCTTTTCTCTTACGCTCATTTCACTGCCCTAAAGAATATTTTACTAAGCTGTCTTTCTTCTTGCCTAGAAAAACCGAAAAACGGCCTAGTCTTTTCATTCATAGCCGCTTTCTTAGATTCAGTTGCCCTAGTGAAAAATATAACCGCCTTTTCGCTGTCAGCCCTAGAAGTAATAGACGACATCATCTGGCTAGTAAATTCAAGATCGGGCAATACGCCTCTACCTTTGCTTCTTCTAAAAGCCGCATAATCTGAACTATATGGCTTAAATTTACCCTTATAACCAATTCCCTTTGATGTGCGCTCTTGTATTATATTGATACCACGTTGCGCTGTGATAGATAATGCTTTCTTTATACTGCCAGACACTTCCTTCCCATGCTTTTTGATCTGCTTGGAAACTTTGTTAGCGTTTGACGTAATAGATAACTTCATCTATCTAGCCACTGGCCTACAGGTTGCTTTTCCTTATCGGTCACAGTGCCATCTCCATCAGCATCATATTCAATGCCATCGCTCAATACCGCTTCAAGTTCTTCGCCATATCGTGCTTTATAAAAGTCGATCATATTGCCGAACCTATCACCATCAACCCAGTTGGTTAATTGCGGTAGCGCATAACGCCACAGCACTAGGTACGATGAAGCCATAGTGAACTGCGACCCGGTCAGCTTAGTTGCATCCATTTCACCAGATAGCCCTTTGCGCGGCCACCATTTAATTCTAAGCTCGCGTTCGATGTCAGCCTTAGCCTTTGGGTGTTCAAGAACAAATGACTCTATACCGAGACTTAGGATGTCAGGGACTAGCTTCATTAAATCAGAATCATTGCTGTACGACATTACCACTTCACCTTATCAGCCCAGTATGCTCCAGACATTTTACCTTTCGCTATGTTCTTAGCGTGACGCGCCTTAAATGATCTACGTTTAGCTTTATCAGCTTCGCTTTCACCTTTGCGCGGGGGCTTTGTGTCTGCGCCTTTTTGACCAAACCTAATTAGCTTGATCTTGTCGCCTTCTTTCGCTAGTACGGCATGGCTTTTAGTTCCATGCTTGGGGGTGCGCTTGGGCTTGTTATAACCTGCGAACCTTTCACCGCGATACGTTATAGCCATAAATACCTCAAGTAAAAGCCCCCTCCGAAAAGGGGGCGATACACTTAGATAGTAGCGTCAGCAGTAATCTTGACACCAAAATCATCATCCAACTCAGCAACACCATATACAGCAGTGGCGTTAAGCTCGAACGCTCGTAGAGATGCGTTACGCTCTGCTTCAAGGTTGAAGTCGCGCTTGATGGCGATAGCCAATGCTTCAGGGGCAAATACAGCCGCTACAGCATCGCCGTTACCGTCAACAGACAAGTTGGCAGACTCATAGATATCGATACCTGCGATAGTACCAACATAACCATTACGCATTGCTTCGTTCTGCAAGTCGCCACCATTTGGGTTAGCAAAGGTGTTAGTTAGGTTAGCTTTCAACTGGTACGCTTGGAAAGGATGAACAACAGCAGACATACTGCCAGTTACCTTGTTAGAGCGCAGAGTTGCGGCCGCTTTAAACAAGTCAGCAACAGTGATCTCCTGTCCTGCCGCGCCTAATGCGCCAGAGAAACCTGCGAACAAAGCAAGCAAGTCAGTATCCATCTTAGTAGCAATAGCGTTACCAAGCAGAGTACCCATTGCTTCAGCAGGGGAATCAGCACCGTAAGTCGCCATGTCAGTAAGCAATACCTGTGCGCCAACCTCACCGATAGTTACTTCAACTTTAGAAGTAGATACGGTAGTTGAACTAAGATCAGTACCTTCAGCAACGTCAGCGGCTGAGATAGCAGGGTACTTAGGAATCTGAATAGTTTTGCCTGCCTGGTTCTGAATGTTGTACTGAGTAACCAGACCCATCATTAGGGACTGTTCTTCAGCAGTGAATCGCGCTTGTGCGATGATATTGACAAATAGATCGTCAAGAGTAGTAGAAGTTGTAGCGGCCATTATAGCATCCTCAAAAATATAAAATTAAAATGTGGTTAAGTGGTTACTTTTTCTTCATGGCGGCAAATGCTTCTTTACCACCTTGATCCCAGTTAGCAACCATATCTGCCACAGATTGAGGCTTCTGTGTTGAGCCACCAGTGTTCCCCTGCGATCCTACGCCACCTTGTGACGCTTTAACCATATGCGGGTTTACTGTCAAGAACTCTGTTACCATTTCATTGACTGATAACAGATCACCGCTGTCATTGTAACGTGGTGAACCATTATCGTCTAGCACCTCGACATTGCCATTATCGGCTAGTCTAGTATTGCTTTTTAGCAACTGAGCTACCTGATTTGGATTTACAGCGTTATTGTTAGATGCCGCGCCAAGTATTGCCCCATCAACTAGGGTCTGTTGCAACTTCGTTTTATAACTCTGTATTTCCACATCTTTCTTTTCGACTGTTTTCTTCAAGATAGCATCAAACTCGCCTCGCTCTTTTTGTCGCTCAAGTTCTGCGGCTTCTTTTTGTGCCAACAATTCTTTCGCTTCATCAAGATCAATTCCTGATACCTTTTTATCAAACTTGCGTTGCTCTCTTGCAACTCTATCCGCGACAATGCGATCAAGTTCTTCTTGCGTAAACGTCTTACCTACCTGTGTTTCTACTGCCGCAGTTTCAGTCTCTGCTTCTGTGTCCATGATTTCGTCGCTCATGTTACGAACCTCTAAAAGAGTATTGGTGAATTAGGATTGTAGCATAAATGATTATTTTTTAACCATCTTCTTTTTTTTCTTCTTTTTCGGTCTGCCGACCTTTGAACCGTATGTACCTTTACCCTGTGGCATAATTTACTCCTCATCAAATACTGGTCTGAATCTGTGCTTACAGTTGTAACCACCTCGTACTATGAAAGGATCACCGGAGGCTTTACCCGCCCAATCACCCGCCCAAAGTTCTTCAATGCGCTCTGTAGTCATAACCTCGCCTTCATGTTCTCGACAGAACGGGCGTGACGTTTCGATAAGTCTGCCTACATACTTCCATTTAGTCGCACCCGCTTCCTTGCCTATTGCTACATTAATGGATGCATCAAACTGCATCAGTGAATCGTGCATTTGCTGAGTGGCATATCTTGCCATATTACCACCCGCAACTTCTTTGATTGTCTTTACGCTTTCCGCGAATGCTCTGCCAGTTAAGGTATTCTGATATACCTCTTTAGAAATCACATCAATATACTCGTTGCCTATATCTTCAAATCCTTGAAAGGTTAGGTTCTGCAACTGCGTAATAACCTTGGGGTCAACTTCAGTGAACGCTCCATACGTTGCTAACATCGTTGATGCTGATGCGGCGACAGATGGGTATTCCCTTATAATTTCATCAACAGCGACTAAGTATTCTTCTTCAACTAATTGTCGTATTTCTGCTCTCGCGGCTATAGCCCACTCTAGGTCGAACAGCTCACCATCCTTCAGTGGCGCAGTTGCCATTAAGTCAGCAATACGATCCTCAAGCTTAACTAAGGCATCGCCAAGTCGCTTTTGGTGTAGAGCAACTAATTTGGCTAAATCCTCGCCATGCTCTATGTCTGTAGGCATTATTCAGCCTCACCTTCCGGTACTTCAAAGTTACCTATCCGCTGTGGCGTTGCTTCAATCTCTGCGTGAGCCTTTGCGAGTTCTTCATCATCAAGAATCAAGTCGCTAATCTTCTTGTCGATTTCCATGCTTAGGGTTGCCGACTTAACGCCAGTTGCTTTCATCTGCTGTAGGAACAATAGTTCTTTATCGTAATCACGCAGATCAAACGCATCAGGATAATAGATTTCTATATCGTTAGTTATATCCTGCCAGTCACAGAACAAGCCCCACAGCTGTTCTTCTGCCAACTCAAGCAAGTCAGCCTTTTCCGATAGCTTGGCATTAAGCATTTGAAACTCTGTTTGCATCGCCACGCCAGACATTGTTATCGCCTCAGTGCCGCGAACAGCACCCATGTGGCTCATGCGGTTGATAGACTGTATCTTGTCTTGTATAGATGCGCGTACAGCGTCAAGGTTTTGACCGCTAGGTTGCAACTGATATGGCTTTAATTGCGAGTCCATGTCGTCAGGCATATTAATGATTGACCCTGCCCCTGCGGTAGCGTCAGTGCCGAATGATTTAACTAATGTCGGATGGTTGCTAATGCGGATCAACTGCTCAATCTCTGACAGTTCTTGATAGATGGCTCTCTGCATATATGACGCATCTGCAATATCTGATATACCGATACCGCGAACCACTGAACGATTGGCGGGTAGGAATACAGCGGGGATTCTGCCTAATACGTTATCGTCAGTTTCTATCAGCTTGTCTAAGTCATTAGTAGACTTCCACAACTCAACCCTATCCTTGTACCAGACGCGATAAAACGATTCTGTAGTTGTCTGGTCTACGCGAATCACTGATTCTCTAACTTTCAGGTAATCCAGTTCAAACCTACCGCTTGCCGTTCTTTCGTAGTTCCAATCAAGTACGTTTTCTGGGGTAAACATAGTGACATAGGGGCGAATGTCTTGCTCTAATTCTTCTGCCTTAGTGCCTACGTTAGACTTTGGCTTATCCATCATTATCCAGACATGGCCGTAAACGCTAGACCAAATCTGACATTCACGCATGAACGCATTGAAGCTACGCCCATCTAAATCAGCATCTTTTAGAAACGGCTCAAGGGATACGTTATTTTGTAAGCTGTTGTAGGCTCTAGTTGGCGGTACGCGCCATAGGAAACTACTGTAAATGTGGACAATGTTTTTACAGTGATTGTCCATTGGAGTGAGATCAATCCTGCGATCGTAATCTTCTTTGGTCTCACTGATATAGCGGGTTAAATATTGCCCATCTTGATATGCCTGACCGCCCATGTAAGAGCGTACATAGAACTCCCACTTGGCTTCGTTAGAATCATATTCGGGGTGCGTTGTGTCTGTATTCAATCTCATCAAGTCCACCTAGTAGGTTGGGGTATGTCGTATTCGGTTCTAACAGGGAACAAGTATTCAACCAAGTAACCAAGGGCATCATTCATATGATCGAAGCCATCTTTATTTGGTATGCTTGTACCCTCTTTGTATGTCTGCCTCTCCAGAGACTTAATCGTCTGCTTACATTTCGGGCTGATGTATAAATGCCGCTCACCATCTGCCGACAGTAAACGACTATTAACAGCATTAATTCGATCCCTGATTAATGCGTGTGTCTTTTTGGCCTTAACGCTAAATCCTGCGTTTTGTAAGATCGACAAATCGGTACGACCGCCTGCGCTTGTTTTGCGCTGTCTTGATGCAGGGTCTGGATAAATGATGATATTACGATTCGGATATCTATCTTTGATTTCCGATACCATTTCATCAGTGTTAGACCCGTACATGACTATCTCGTCAACTGCGTACAGCGTCCCGCCTTTACGTAAACAGATCACGGCAGACATGGGGTCTAAATTGAAATCCATCCCTATGTGCAGTGTACCATTATCGTCAGTCATATCAAAGACGCTATGCTCACGACTGAATGCGTAATAAATCAGCCCGGTGTAAGTCACAAATTCAGCGCAGTATTCTTGGTTGAATGTCCTTTCATCCAAATCTAATTTGGCTTGCTCTATTTCTGACTGGGGGACATTGCCGCCCTGCAAGGTTGTGTATTGAAACGACTGCCAACCATCTAATCCATTTATGCCTGATGCCCACAAATCATAAAAGTGGTTGCGCCCCTTCGGTGTACCTATAAATAAGGCATGGCCTAATCTGTCTGATAGTGATGGCCTAATTACCTCGTACCAAGTTTCTGGCCGCATATCTGCAAATTCATCTAGCACAGCGAAATCCAATGCCCTGCCGCGCAAGTTGTTTGGCTTTTCTGCACCTTTCAAAGATATAGACGATCCATTTATCAGGCGCACGTTTAGGGCAGACTCGTTAGTCTTGGCTATGTATTCATGCGGTAAACAGTCCATGAGCATATCCCATGCAATCTCTTTCGCTGAACCATAGGTAGGAGCGATATACCACACGTTCTTATTCTTGCCTTGCGTAGCGAACCTAAGTATCTCGCCAGTTGACAGGAATGTCTTGCCAAATCTACGCCCCGCAACTACAGAGCGGAACCTAGCCTTTGAGCAAAATATCTCACTCTGCGGTAGCGTTAGTTGCACGAGGATCAACCACTATATTAATTTGAGGGATTTCTTGCGTATCAGCTTCCTGCTCTTTCCATCCTGCTTGCGTTTTCAAATAGAATATAGCCGCTGTGACATTACCCGCCATAGCCATTTGAACTAGGTTCTGAGCCATCCTTGCGGTCTGTTTTGCGCGCCCCTTTTTATAAGCCTCAAAAACCTCAGGCTGACGTTCTTCAACGGCTCTAAACGTGTTCTCGCTTATCCCGTAGTAATCAGCTAATTGGCCTTTAGTTAGGTAAGAAGCTAACTGCTCAAGGTTCGCTATCTGATCCTGTTCAAATACAAATTGTGGTCGCCCACCCTTGTCTTTTTCACTCATTTCAAAAATCCTGATAAAGCGTAAAACACCAAACTATTCCTATAACCGCCATCATGTGTAGGCACTATAGGGGTAACTGCGTGGACATTCCTCCATGCGGGATAAAGCAACAAACTATCTGTAGGCATATCAAAGCAAGCATCGTAGTCCGGTACATACAAACAACCGCCATCGGCATTATGCCTGTGAGTATATATCGCATTCAACGTATGCTTCACGTTAGCCCTGTCTATATGAAAGGGAGCCGATATATTGAAGTTGCTGATACTGCTTGTAAACAACTCCCCGAATTTATACTTTTCATCAATGCCTGAAACCGCTTCAGAATGCTCTCTATACTGCTCTGGCATGTAGTCAGCCATAACTCCTGACATTTCTTTAGAAGCCATTAGCATAGCTTTCAGGAAGGGCTTGGCAGACTTAACAGCATGAACCCTGCTTCTATTGTGGTAATCCCTTCTCATATGCGGCTTTTTAGGTATAGAGCCTATGATTGTGCTTTGCTGAACAGTGCCTATTTTTTTAGCTTCTGCCCTAGTGATATTGAGCTTTTTCTGCAACACCATAACATCAGAACGCTCTAGCAAATCTTTCGGAACCCGGTCAGAAAGAAATTCATTATTAGCAACTGCCATCAGCTTTTTCAGCTTGCTGTATTTTTCAGGCACATTTTGAAGGTAAACGCCAACCAGTTCTTCGCCATCATACAAATAGGCAGACTGATTTACGTTAGGCTCTATGTATTCGCATCTTGACCCAGTGCGTCTTGAATGCTCTGCGCGATCTAACTGAAGTTTAATCATTGTTTATACCATTAGCCTTTTTCCATTCAATCACTTGCTTTGGGCTGTGAAACCTGAACTGTATTTCAGCTTTTGGGTGGCAATCCTTCTTTACCTTATACCTGAAAAGGTCAGGGTATTTTTCCATCAAGTAGGTGCAATCTTTTATCTTTCTAGGAACTCTTTTTTGGTATGTGCCAATACCGCCTTCTTCATAATGCCCTGCTACTGGCTTGATCCACGAGTTAATCAGAACGCAGTTGTTTTTAACTAACTGTGAAGCGCAATACCCAAAATCTTCCATCGCTTCAAGATTAGGGTCATACCTCAAACCTTGATACTTGATAACACAGGCTTTGCTTATAACGTACCCAACGGGCTTGTACTTCTTGCTGTTGAAGAAATAATTATCAACTGTAGCATACCCTATGTATTCTGCATTGATGCTCTCAGCGACAGATATATCTTCTTCTACCAACCTGACATATTCTTCAGCTGTGAATGAATGGTTGAAGTCAGCCTGCTTGATAGAAGGTGACTGCACGTTTAGCTTCTTTTTCCCGTAGTGTTCATCAACGACCCGCTTCATCCCTCTGATATTGTCATCAAGAGAAATGTACCACTCATTTTTGATTGCAAGGTTTTCAACTATCCAGTTTCTTTGACTTGTAACCCCGAAAGGCGCACCAGTGACAATGATATCCTTTTCTTTAATTATTCCTTCCGCTAAATACGCTTCAGCGCAATCATCACTGTGCAATAATACCTTGTAAGGCACATTAGAGGCATCCAACCATTTAGTCGTCTTGATAGTAGCAGGGCGATTATAGCTAGGTATGTATATCGGTATCATTGTGAACTCAGGGCATCTAGTAGCAAGCCGCCAATATATACCCCGCTTTCCCTCGCTTCTTTGACCATTTCCTGCGCTATAGGGAAGTCATCGTGATCAAATTCAATTTGTATTGCTTTTTTCACGCTAGTAGCCATCTTATCTATTTCTTCGTCAGCGTCATCATCGTCATCAAGAACTGAGAAATCAACTTCTGGAGAAAAATCAGGCAACACATCCCAACCTAGCAAATCTAAATCGAAGCCAACTTCCTTCAGTGCTTCTATTTCTTGTTCAAGAACGCCATCATCCCAAGTTGAGTTTAGCGACAACTTGTTATCAGCGATGATATATGCCTTCTTTTCAGCGTCTGTGAGCCCTTTCACCTTAACGACAGGAACTTTATCAAGCCCTAGCAACTCAGCCGCATACATCCTTCCATGCCCCGACAGGATCATGTTGTTTTCATCCACTTGTATCGGGTTGTTGAAACCAAACTTTTCAATGCTATTTGCTATTTGCTGTATTTGCTTTTCGCTATGAAATCTTGAGTTGTTGGAGTATGGGGATATCTCTCCTATCGGAGTTTGCCTTAAATCTTCTTTGCTTATCATTTTACTGCCTTCTTGTTGTGGTCAATCCATGTGTTTGCTTTGTGATCTTTAATGTAGTAACTATCAGCCGGGTCAGCACTCCATTTTGTATGCACTACCCTCAATGGCTTATATTTAGGAAAATGCTTCTTGATAAATCTTGACAAGAATTTGGGTCCTGTAGTTTGTAGAACGAACCTACCTTTCCACACATCGTATATAGCCATTTCAGATTTTTCTTTATAGTTACTGACGCACTCTTTCATAGCGCGCAACCATATCGGTGATTCCGCTATAGAGCCGATAAAGTCATTTTCTATGAATGAATAGTTTTTTTGAACGTGCCTGATATTATGGAAAACGTAATCTTTGCTTCGCAGTGAGTCAAACGATTTCAGAATGAACATATCCATATCTATGTAGAAACCGCCATGTTTGTGCAATATACAGAACCGAACGAAATCTATTTTTTGTATCTCATACCTAAACCCTTGATAGAAATCTAAATATTTCGGGTAATGCTTAGATATCAATTCGAGGCATGAATCTTCATCCCATAACATATATTCGTAGTCAGAGTAGCTTTCGCATATCCGCTTGCTTTCAACAAACATAGGGAAATGATCTATCTCTTTACCTGTAAGGTTGAAATATATTTGGTGTATTTTCTTTGGGATCACTGCTCGGTTCCGAACACTTCTTCAGTATTAGGCAATGAAGCGAGCTTCTGTCGGACAGATTCTTCAGTCACTTGCGCTACCCTCTCTTTAACCTTTTCGCACCAAAGAGCCATGACGTTGCGCGTTTGTTCAGCGGGAGCATCCTCCCTTAAAAACGAATTTATGATTCCGGTGAGTTCTGCTTTTTCTGGATGTAGTTCAAGCTCGTAGCAATCAAGAATCAGCTTACAAAAATTGATTTCACTCATTCGCATACCCTCTACACGTATAATACAGGGTATTGTATATGCTTTTTACACTGAAATGTAAATTATCTTAAATCGTCTGCGGCAACTGCGGTGAGTGAGATTAGGGTAAATATGATAATGTAAAGCACTGATGCCTCCTAGTTAGTTAGGGCGGCATTATAGATAGTTATGGATATATCAGGAAATGCTATAAATCTATGGAAGTTATGCTGACAGGTAATAGCCCGTTTCACGCTCCGTCAGTGGGCAAGTCTGCGTCAAAAGGTTAAGGGAAACCTTGGCGTTAGGGAAAATCAAAAAACTATTATAGCCAATAATGTGACTACCGCAACTAACACAGCTTGACCATTGCTGATGGTAAAGGGCTTTTTATGCCAAGCCCTTACATCCTGTGCTTCATCAATTAATTTATCAGCAAGCTTATGCGCTTCTCTGATTGCCTTTTCAATATCTGCCATTTTACTGCCCTCTCTCGTAACCCGCAAAAGGTTCTGATCCAACATTATAAACCCTGTCATACGATTCCTGTACCAGTTCGCGCAGGGTATTCTCTAAACTCAGGTATATATCACCACGCAGAATGCATGATATCTGAGTCTGCATTGAGTTCCAGTATAATTCTTCAAGGAACTCAGCCTGATTTATAATCACTGGCGGTAAGTAGTCATCCCACCAACTAGGCATATTTACAAGGAAATAATAACAGAACGCATCTTTGTGCGTATCAGTCAGGTCAATAATATCGCCTTCCCAACTTCTGTACTCTGGCGTTATACCTCTTACGATTTCATCAATTTTATCTTCAATTACCCTTTTCATTAGCATACCCCGTATTTGACACAATCAGTATATTCAATATGTGAAGCTAGGCTCCACAGTAAAAACAACAGTATTGCCGCGACTGTTGCTTGACGGCTTTCTGCGCGTTTCTTACGCTCGATTTTTGCGGTTGCTTGACCGACTTTATAAGGATGGTTAATCATGTTATTCCCCTTGATTGATTGCCCCCCGTAGGGGGCGGTGAGTTTATTTTTTAGGCTTGCCATCAGCCACAAATTGATCCCAGTGATTTTCAGCCCACTCAAACACATCTAGACTAAGCATGTCATTCCATGCACCTTTTTCATACTGGCTATTATCTTTTTCTATGTAAACAGCACCTTTAGCCTCTAAAGCGCCATAAGTTCCTGCGGCTTCGGTTTTGCTCCAACCCGAACTCATAAGGACCTCTGAACTTGTCCAGTTATATTCGTCATTGAAAATATCGAGAGGTCTTTTACCGCCCATTGAATATAAGCAGTCATCGACAAGATGAAGCGCGGCGAGTTTTTCGTTTTCAGTGAAGTTATACATATTTATGACCTTTATTAATTGATTGAGGTGTAACTATGCCTGAGATTTACACAAATGTAAACCCCTAGGACAAAAAAAAGTTAAAAAAGTTAATATTCGCCTATTCTCCACTCCTCATCTTTAATTTTGTCTTTCAAGTCACGCGCAAATTGAATTACTTCTTCCCTATCAAACTTTGGCGATGCCCTCCAAGCCAAGCGTTCCATAGCCTTGACCCTGCGCTCCCCATAAGTATCAACCATGTACTGCCTGTATCTCAAAACGTAGTGCGCTTGCTTCATGCCCCACAGATTACAGCTAGGGCATTGAGGATGGATATTTTCTTCAAACAGCTTAAAAATAGTTCGGCCTCTAGGGATAAAGTGACCGCCCTGCATATTCTTATAATGGTCTATTTTCCCGCAAGTAACACACTGGCAATACCCGTTATCATCTGATGCCTTTAGCCTTACCAATCTTTGAAGTAACTTTGCGGATTTCTCCACTTCCTGCGCTATGGTAGATTTCTTCTTCTTCGCCACTTATCTCTCCTTGAATTAGAAAGTCACAATACTCTTTGATTTTGCGTAAATCTTCAACCCCGCCCTTTTCCCGCCATCGGGTGATGTACTTAACAATATTGCCCTCGCAAAACGACAACTCGTTAGCCATGATGTATTGTATTGGTTGAATCTTCTTGTTGGCGTAGTGGTCGCCGCCTACTTGTTTCTGGTAAATTTCCATTAATGAACCTTTTTATTAGTGACAATAACTTCGTCAGGTTGATGAAGATCGCAAGTGTGACATAGGCCATAAGAATCCCCGTCAGCAGAAACCCAATACTGCAAAGGGCTACCGCAATCATCACAATATAAGCGAACCAGTTTGATACCGTTTTCAGGGAATTTAACAACATTGCTCATTTTCCTACCTTAATCTTAACTCGTGAATCTTCACCGCTATCTTTGTGGTAAACAACAGCAGTCATAGAACGCTCTGCACCATAACCAGAATCTGAATGCCACTGGTCTGTACTTGTCAGACTACCCCAGTGTTCAAAATGCATTGATCCAACTTCTCTCGCGGTATGATGGTGTATATGCCCTAAGTGGCAGTAGCGATTTTTAGATTGGCTCCACTGGTCATCTAAATTTTTAATCACTGCCTGTAGGATTTGTTCATGCTTAATTCTATCACCATGATGGAAAACGAACAGATTATTATTCCACTGGTAATGTATAAACTTTGAATAATTAGGCAGTACTCTGACCCGGTCATCTTCACTGTAAAGCAAATCGATACAGCTAGATAAATGACAGGCCATGTCTGAATCGTGATTTCCGCGCACGTTGATAACTACTACTTGCTTATGGTGCTGTAGCATTTTATCAATCAGTATTTGAAATAACCGACCCGCTAGTTTGAACGTCTTGCCTATGCGGGTATCTACATCAACCCTAGTTCCTGCTGTCGTTTCGTTCTTGCTTGAATCAGCATGGAAGAAATCACCGACATTCAGCAAAACACCAATCTCTGCATCGCCTACGCGCTTGGATAATCTTTCAGTTGCATCTATTAGAATTTGCGTGGCTATCTTTATATCCCAATCATCGTCATCCATTTTAGTTTCAGAATCAGCCAACATTCCGAAATGGTGATCGCCTACCATATACATCGCTAGATAGTCAGAATTTACCTTTGCAGGCGATTTTCCCGCCTTTTTAAACCCTTTTAGTTCGTCAGTCAGCCCTTCAACAATGGCTTCAACTTTCGCCCTTATATCGCGCTTTTCTGGCTCCTGAATAACCCACTGTAGGGCGACTGAGCCGTCATCTTTGTATGCGGTTGATATTCGCTTGGCTTCAAATCCTTCTGCGGTCTGATGAACCAAATCCCTGTGAGGTGATACGCCCTGACTTGCCGCTTTCTTTTCTAGCCTAGCAAGCATCTTGTCAACAACTCGCCTACCGCAACCCAGATACTTGGCCGCCTTGTTCGCTGACCCTTCACTGATAACAGCATCTAATACTTCGTGATGCCTGTTTGTAGTTGCAAACTCTTTTAGCACTCTAGGATCAATCTTATCCATTTACTGCTCCTGTTGGTTTTGTAGCCTCGCGTATTCCGAATCATGCGGCACTTTTAGCAATACCCCGTTATCTCTCGCCCAATGATACACGTTATCCATAAAGTAAACCATTTCGCCTTTCGTCAGTTTAGAAGATGATTTCACTTGCCCTTCAATAACTGTCTTTCCTACCTTGACGTCATAAGTACCTAAAAACCTTTGCTTTAACATCAGCTTCATGTTTTCTTTAGTTGCTGTCGGTATTTTTTCAATAAATGCTTTCGAGAGATCAGCGCACCAGACATGGAATAGTGCGTTCTGACTTAGTGAGCGGCCATCGTCATACTTTTCTAACTTGATGCAGAGCGGGACAGTGTAGTCCCACTCTTGTATCCGTTTCATTAAGAAAGGTAATGCAGATTCGCCATCTTTCGGGTTATTAATTTTCACGAAATCCCCCTGCGTCAAAATTTAACTTTCAGCCATTTACCCATCATCTTCTCAGAATCAGTTTCTAGTCGCGGTCTGTTTAAAACCTTTAGCCTGGTTTCTTTGCAGTAGCCTTTAAGTAGCTTTACCTTTTCGCTTGTAGCGGCAAAGTCAGCAATCGGATACAAGTGCCTTGCCTCGCAAAATTCTTCATGCCGCAACCTACCTTTCATGGTAGAAGGAACTATTCCGTTGCGCTCATCATTTTCAAAAGTCCAATCACTATATTGCCTGTAGCTGTAACTTTCCCCATCTTTAAAATACGGGTGATCGCCTTTAAATGGAATCAGGGCGGGATGATATTTACTAGCCATTGATTAGACCCCCGTCATAATAGAATCCGCGCTTCTGGATATAATACTGCTTCATCATTTCGTAATCTTCACCATCTAGCCATGAGATATCAGTGAGTTGCATATCAATAGACTTGGCGCGAATAGAATCACTCTTCGTTCCTGACCGGGCTTGAGGTGAACCACCCTTATCTTGAGCCCTAGATAGCCATGAATTAACGAATCGCTTGATACCCCTAGACGTTTTGCGCCTCGTAGGGTTAGCGTCAAGCCATGACTCCATAGCGGCTAGTTCCTGATGAACATTGATAGCAGGATATGCTCTCTGCCACGCGATAATATCTGATTCTTCCGGTTGCCAATCTTCATTAGTATTTAATAACATCATTCACTCCCCAAGTAGTATTCAGCCACTGAACATTTTTCATCATATCGGTTGGTCACTGAAATCATTTTTTTGCGGATATCGTGACCCTGCTCTTTCAACTCAAATATACGACTAGCAACTTGTGTGATACCTAATTCGTTAAAAGCATTCAAACAAGTCAATCTGTTACCTTCTTTCAAATAAGATAAGACTCTTTCTTGTTGTGTCATTTTAAACTCCTATGGCTCGGCAAGCCTCGCCTGATGATTAATAAATTATTTTTTTATAAACTTTTATAAGGGCGAATGTAACCCTTTAACAACAAAACGCTAATTAATCGACCTGAGGGCTAACGCGACTCAGCGGTAAAGTTCGTGACCGTATCGAATATCTAATCTATCCGTTGATAACTACCGAGTTATCGCAGGGGCTATGTCCGCAATTGGCAACGCGACTCTGACGTTTGATTTAAGGGATTCGTCAGCCTCTAGCCCGATCACTTTTTGAAGTTTGCCTGTAATACACGCAAATGTAAACCTATTTGTATAAATATTTTACAAATTGGTAAATTCTTGAATCGTCATATCTAACGAAAGGCATATCAACTGTAAGGTATGCAACTTAATATTGGCATTGGATCGCCACCTTAATACCTGTTGTGGTGATGTTCCAGTAATTTTTGCCAACTCTCTACTATTAACTGACCGCATTGCTTGCGCTCTTTTAAGGCAATCGCCTGCATGTATTAATTTCATCTTCTATTATCCTATGCTATATTAATTGAGTGGGTTCCCCCGACTCACAACCTCCTATGGTTTGCCCCCCGCGAGGGGGGCTTTTTTACCCTAGAATGGTATTTCATCATCAAATGCAGATTCCTCTGCCGCTGTATTGCCTTGAGCCGCTGACCCTGCGGGTGAACCTGAATCGGTATAGAACACTTTGACATTGCCTAAGATTGGCGTCTGAACTTTGGCCTCACGCTCGTCTTTGCTCAACGTCTGGCTGATAAAGCCATTATTCTCATACTGATCGGCTACAGCAGTATCAACGAAGGTAGTCAGGTCAAGATATGTTCCTTTCTCCCCCTTATACAGTCTAGACTTATCAATCTTGGTTACATCAATACGAACACTTAATCCTACTTTCATTTTAACTTCTCCAGTTGGTTTTCTATCTCATTTGCGGCTTTGGTTACTTCTTCAGCCATTTTTTCAATATATTGATCATCACGATCAACTCGAACTAAAACGTGGGGCATCTCAGGGTGATACGCGAAAAAATCCCACCAATCCCGATTAGTTATCCACATACATCCTTGTATTTGTTGCCAGTACTTCTTTACGCCAACTTCTGGGTCACGCAAATAGCTAACCATTGTTGTGGGCGCAGGGCATTTTATTTCTATGCCGCCTTGATTGGTTATCAGGCCATCAGGCGAACAGCCCCAACGCCAACCCGTATCGAGTATGAATCCAGTTTCAAGAACATCATTGCCACTAACATACTCGTATGCTTCCCTAGCTTCTGGCTCAAGTTCTGTGCCTCGTTGCATCCATTCATTGATGTAGATAGGCTCAGATTTTCCTGTAAGACGTTCTGCTATCAACTGGTTGATATACCCTTCGGCTGAACTAGACGGCTTCCCTGTCCTCGTTATAAGCCGCCCAAAGTTACTTGCGGAAGGTTTACCACGCCTAGCGGCAAACCACTCCTCAGTGCCTTGTTCGTGATCTAAAATTATCACTCTCTACCTCCTTTGCAATTCTTTCATGAAATTTCTTGAAATATTCCGCAGTTGGCGTATACGCTTGGACTAAAATAGCGCAATCAACACATGACGATTCCAAAATATATGCACAGTCCGGATCGTCAGATGATCTTTGATAGGCTCCCAATGCGTCATCACACATCGGGCATATCAGGCTGACAATTTTCTTGTTCACCCTTCACTCCTTCGCTTAGTTCGCAGGGCATGCATAGCCCGGTCAAACTGAGAAGCGAGTAATTGGCTTGGATTTTCGCATTTGAAGTGCTTACAAAATGCGGCAACATCAGCATCACGTTCATGAATCATTGCCTTCAGTTCTTTGGCCTGATCCTCAGTGATTATCGCATTAGCAACTACAGGGTTGATATCTTCCCCCGCATATATGTAATGCCCTAACCCAAACATTGCGAAGCACTTAACCAAGCAACGCATCTTGCTAGAATTGATAGCAAACGCATCAGGGTTAGGTATTGCTTTATTTCGGTGATCCATAACAGGCAACCACATATGCCGCATCATCACCTGATCCTGTTCACTGCCCGTATGAATGTGAACTGTGCAGTTAATCTCCACAGTATTGGTATCTTCACATTTATGAACTTCAAAAGAATAGTGCAGATCAGGATAATGCTCCATCATAGTGCCGTAAGCCCAAGCCCACGACAGGTATGATAAGTTGCCTTTTTTCTCAATATGCTGAGATACATCAATAGCAGATAAAGTCTGCCAAACTTGTTTAGATAAGCTCATTTAAACCTCCTACAGTCAATTCGCTTTTTGCAGTTTCACACTGCTCTGTTGCATACTGGTCAGCGTAACCCCAGTAATACTCTTGCTCTTGATCATCCCTGACATCATGCCCATGAAGGCAGTCATATTCACCGCGCTCATAGGCAGTAAGATTTTCAAAATTAATCATTGGCTTCTGCTCCATAAAAAATGTCCATACAGTGATGCTCCCATATTTCACCCCAGTTGATTCCATCAAAGTCTAGGAAATCACGAAGCATCAAGGAGCAAAGCTTCACTTCTTCTTGGATGCAATCCATAACCATGTTTTCTAGCATTTCTGCTGTAGTCGCGGCATCTTCTTCTAACTCTTGACGGATATAATCACCGAACCACAGGTTGATAAGCCAAGTATTGCGATTTGTCCAACCATTGTAATCTTTCATATTTACTGCCTCGTTTTATTGAATGAAGTGTCACTATGCCTGATATTAACATAAAAGTAAACCCTTTCGTTAATATTAATCCAAAAAAAAGCCCCCGAAGGGGCAAAGGATTGCAGGGGAGATTTGTTAGATGGTAGTGCCCAGTTCGAATTTACTGGTTCTTCCCCAGTGGTTTGTATATTCAAACATCCACTTACCATCGGTGAACTGTAAAAGACAGGGTGATTCCCATTCTTCACATACCACCTTGTCATCATCCTGTACTGACCAATCTAAAATATATTCTGCCCAGTAGTCATCGCGCTGAGTGATGGTTTCATCAAGGGTAGGAATACCGTTCTCTAGGATTCTTTTAACACAGGCATCAGATAAGTTTTCTAAAACGTATGTATTACCGCCTTTGCACTTCCAGTATTGCGGACATTTGCCCTCACCTTCCCAAGTGTGCGCCCCGTAGTTTTCTTGCAACTGAGTATTGATTACTAATTTAGCCATTTTGATTTCCCCTTTGTTGCCCCCTTGCGGGGGCTATTTATTTAGATTGATTCGATAGCTGTTAGTGGTAGCGCAAATTCACCGCCAGAAGTTTGTGCGTAGTTTGTTGGATTTACACTTTTAACTTGCGCGTAATCCTGACCATCTATGCTTCTAAATCCTAAAATTACAAAAGTACCCGCTTTGATGCCTTTAACGATTTGATTAACTTGATACATGATTTATTACCTTTTTTGATTGATTGAGGTGTAACTATACCCCCATTTTATTGAAATGTAAACCTTTTTGTTAATTAATATATAAAAAAAAGCCCCGCGACAGGCAGGGCGATTCGTTATATGTTCTACGTGGAACTAATAAGACCAGATCGCAGGGGTAGGAAATCCATCTTCTTCAGTACACGCATCTAGGTGAATAAATCTGCCGCCACCCTTCTGCTGTATGCCGATGCGCTGAATACCATGCTTCTGAGCTACTCTAATGATCTCTAAAGCCTTTTCTCCGTTAGCCAGTATATCCACCGCCTTACCTGTTGTATGCGCTCCTAGCTTGTTTTTACGAGCTTCTATGGGGTGCTGTGGACTTCTGTAGGCACTGGATAGGGCAAAGCTAAAACCGCACTCGTGGCGAATAGCATTCAATGTTGCCAAGAAGTCATCATCAAAACCTTCCTCGCCAGTATGTTTGCACTTCAACTCTTTCGGCTTGAAGTAATTTTTCGGTTCATCTTTCTTAGGTGATTTAGCCATTAGTTTTCTCTCTGTACGCCTTTAACCTTTTCCACGCTACGCATTGCTCCAAGTCCAAGCATACCCATTAAGACAGGCATCATTTCGCCTGTTGGAATTAACGGAACAGTGACGTCTGACCCGGCTAACTCTAGGATCATATTGGTAATAGGTATTGTGATAAAGTTCCCCGCCATGCCCAGTACGCAGACCCAGCCGATTGCTGGCCGCCAGCCCGCGACAAATAAACTCTTGTGTGCCGCTTCAACTTTATTGACTTCTAGTTGCGCTATAACACTTTCATGCGCTTGTTTTTCTGCTAATGTAGCAATTTCATGCGCCAAAGCATTCTTCTGGTCTTTATCCTCAATGAACTTATCTAAAAGCCCCGCGACAGGTTGCGCGAGTGTAGCCAGTAAACTCATATGACACCTTTCTCTAATAGAAATAATCCAATAATCAACGGGTATATACCCCAAAGCATAAGTTCGGTTTTCTTAAAACGCTCACTGCCTTGATCCAGACGCTTTTCTATGCCTTGGCATCGCTCATCAATTACTTGCATTCTTACAGCGCATTCACGCTCATGCGCCTCAAGTTTTAAAAGGGCTTCCTTAACCGTTGCCATCTGACACTCCTAAAATAAATGAAAATACCTTGTATATAGCAAAACCTAATACAAGTATCCCTGATATTTGCACTGTATTCCAGAAAAACGCTTTGCGCTTGCGCTCCTGTAAGTAAATTGTTTTCTCTCTTTGCGCCTGTACAGACCGCCTTAACTCCACAAGTTCTTTATAGCCGTTTTCTCCAAACTGGAACATTAACAGTTCGCGTAATTCACGCTCCATCTGCTGAGTTTTCTTCTGGCGGGCGTATATCTCCATCGCTTCTTCATTAACCGATTTACTGGCAATGATCTTTTTAAATAGCGGGGGATTTTCTGCCTGACGCTTATGCTCTGCTAGATCAGAAACAGCACCATAGAATCTGCCCACTTGTGTAAGCGTATCTTCTATTTCTCGACCTGCGGCCACCATTCTTTTAACTGTACCAAAAGCGTTAGCGGCAACTGATAATGCTGTTACTGGGTCAATCATCACCAAGGCACTCCATCAACTATGGAAGGAGATTTACTTTCTGCTATTCGCTCGTCTAAGATTTGCTCTATTAGACCGTCAGCGTATTTTGCCTGTAGCCAACCAATAACATCTTCTTGCGTTAGTTGGTCAAAAGGCGTATAGCTTTCAGAAGAAGAATCTGGTCGGAATCTACAATCATCGTGCAGTACACCAGTATGTTCTCCGTCAACTTTAGAAGCACAGAAATGAACTTTAATAACACTGCCATCAGTAGCTTTTCTTTCTAGTGCTACTATTTCCCACGTTATCATTACTTAGTCTCCAGTTCGTCTATACGTGCTTGTAAGGTATCTACAGTTTGTTTTAACTCTTTTACAGACTCAATTAAAAGAGGGATTATCTTTTCGTGCTGTACTGTTAGATAGTTTTCATCAAAGGGAGCAGGTACAGCGGCATCAGGTATAACCTTTTGAACGTCTTGAGCAATAACACCTGTTTCATGTTTTGCAAAAGGTATGAAACCTTTCTCTTCTACATCATCCTTCCAATCAAAAGTAACTCCTTTAAGCTGAGATACTTTGTCTAAAGCATTTTCTATAGGTGTAATGTTTTCTTTTAAACGCTCATCAGATGCGTTTTGCGTAATAGTTCCACGGAAAGACCAGTTATTACTACTATGTGCATTTTGTGCAGTCCAGTAGTTTGTGCCGTTTGTTCGCCTATACAGTGTTATTCTATCCGCACTAGCACCAGAGGTTGCAGGGCTGTTGTCTCCATTGTACTCAATCCCACCACCATAAGAGAGAGACTGTCCTACATAAACTCTACCTGTGCCTTGGCTAACTCCGTACAGGTTTATTTCTGATTGCCCATTATCGTTAGAAACGACATTTACTTTTGTAGTAGTCCCATTATCAACAGTGAGGTCGCCATCTGGTATAGTTACGTTTCCGTTTGTATACAGATAAAAACAATTAGCATCATTAGCCTTTATATACATGGGGCTTCCCATGTTTGGAGCTATGATATCCGTATGTCCATAGCCAGAATCAATCTTAACTGCGGTTTTAAACATTGATTCTGTTCTGCCTATCTTAGCAATCTCACCGCTTTGACCAATACTATAAAAGTAAACACTTCCTGATGCCGCCGCTACCGAAAGATTATAGCTGACATAAGGACCACCTGTTACGTAAGAACCTCCAGTTCCCCATTGTGCTTTGTAAGCATAGTTACTAAATGTTAAATTACCCGCTAAACTATCAGAAGTATCAGAGCGTAGAAACTGTGAGGCTTGTAGACTGTCAACAGTATCCGCATCTAAAAGAGAGCCTGCGCCATCGTTTCCTGCTGTCCAAATCTTGTGTGAGTTTATTGTAGTACCATCACGCCACATTGGAAAATTATTTTGTGTATATAGAGTACCTTGCCTGCCGCTAGTGTTTTCAAAAACAAAACTAGCTGAGTTAGTAGCATGGTTGCGGTAAGACACAATCCCCTGATAAAAGTTATCGTGGTTGACTTTAAGCCCTACAGCACTGCCGCTAACAATATCAACTTCTGCGCTAGGCGATGTAGTCCCTATGCCCACTCTTTTATTAATCCTGTCAAAAGTAACTAAATCTCCATTACTTGTAGTGAGATTTAACTTGTTAGCATTACCATTGTGTTGAAACTCAAAGTAATTATTACC
>Ga0208793_1000561_pt1 | contig 24690 bp, 34 predicted proteins | sample 17_taG_FD_184092 | JGI IMG/M metagenome (GOLD analysis project Ga0208793, IMG submission 184092) | Marine viral communities from the Subarctic Pacific Ocean - 17_ETSP_OMZ_AT15314 metaG (SPAdes) (version 2) | ecosystem: Environmental > Aquatic > Marine > Oceanic | place: Pacific Ocean | collected...
GATATTCTTAATATAGCGTTAGATGAATCTGCTGTTGGGAACTGAATTGTAAATGTACCTGATGTTGAAGTCTTCACTGCACCAAAATCTAAAACCATAACTGCTGCATTTGTATTAGTTGTTGCAGTAGTGTTTGCGTTATAGATAACGGCAGCTTGCGCTGAGATTGTTGCACTTGTAAAACTTAAATCACTGAAATCAATGAATGCTGTTGCACCAGATCCTGAGGCACCTGAATTTGTCAATGCTCCACCACCTGCAGCATAAGTACCTGAAGCACCTACTTCGTTACCTGTAATGTACGCAGTAGTAGTAGCACTAAGGGTTGCAGAGTCTGTATACAAAGCAAGTTTAAAGGCGTCTCCACCAGATGATCGAAAATCGTGTTCGCCTTGTAATAGTTCTACTTTAAAACTATTGCAGACTGCTTGTGTAATGGCCATCTTTACTTACCTCCTGGAGTCACTGATTGTAACGGCACACGCAGGACTCCGTCTGCGTATTCGTCTCTTCGTTTCCTGCCCATTTGGGTAACAGATAAACCTTGTACAGCTTGACTGTACTTCTGATCGTATAATTGCACAAATGTAGGATTTTTCAAGTAGGAAAAGGCTTCAGCACATACACCATATATTAAAATTTCAGGAGCATTTGTAGAAAGAAAAGTTGTGGTATTTGTGCTTGATAATCTATCGGGTGTTTTATTATACCAGAGTTCTACTGTATAGGCAGCATCTGGTGTAGGTGCAAATATAAGGGTATTCTGATCCCAGTTTGCATAATAAAATGGTTTTCCTGTGTTATTAATTCTATCTACATTATATTCGTCAATAAAAGTTGTATCTCTTTGTTCTGCCCAAGTACGATCTTTTGTTGTATTATCAACAATTTGAACACCTCTCTCTAAATCAAAATCATCAGGTAAGGTAATAAAAGGACTGCCTATGGTAAAACTTGAAGTAGCAAATTTACGGAAAGCATCAAGATCAAGTTGTTTTTGTACTTTATTTTCAGTGTTAATTATAAATACATTAAGAATAGCATCTGTTAAAACATCAGATCCTACCTCTGTATAGTTTCTAACATTGCTAAGAAGTTCAGTATAATTCATGATATGCTCACAGTGACATTACCAACTTTAGCAGTAATTATCAACTTTTTGATTTCAGTAGAAGGCTGCATTCCATCAGATTCAAATATACTATCACCAGGTGCTCCGACAAATACTGTTACAGGTTCTTGTCTTGCTGGTCTTGGATCATGTAAAGCTACGGCATCTGCAGGATGATAAGGTGGATCTAGTTGTGGATGTTTAGGTTCAAAACATTCAGGACATGTAAATAAACCATTCCATTCTTGTCTTAGTTCAAGATATTTATATTGTTGACCACATCTATCGCAGATAGCTAGTGCAAATTTACCGTTTGCAAAAGTCATTTTACCCTACATAAAAGTCACGAGGCACAATGTGCACTGAAGTAGATTGACTATCTTCTGTTAATGCTCTTTGTAATTCTGCTTCGTATCTTCTTTCTAATTCTTGTGAACGTTCAGGAGCTACCTCTTGTGATGTGTAGTAGGCTAGTCCTGAAACTAAACAAGGTAAAAATCTGTAAGGAGCATCAGGAGTATTAGTGTAAACACCTGCATCTTCGATTCTTCCTACATAATAATAATTAATTTGTGTGTCAGTTGTATTAGGTGTTTGATATAATGTTATCGTAACATTTGATAAATTTCTTCTTACATAGTATTGACTAGGTGTACCTTGAGATGTTTTATTTGGAATATTTTCATACTCAGATCTAGAAATTTTAGTCATACTGGTATCAGTAGAACCATTTCTAAATACAACCTCCAATACATCAGATGCATCAGTGGGTGCTGTGTAAGTGTCAGTCCCCGCAGTTAAATTTGTTGTGTTGTTTTTTACTTTCCAAAGGTGAATACCTCGGTTGCCCCATTCAGAGAAAAGTAAATTAAGATTATCTCTTGCTGCGGACAGTTGATATCCTGTGCGCACATCCATACCACAACGGGCATAGGCACGCTCAACAAGCCTATCAATACTTAAATCAAATGCTGTGGTTCCCGAGGTAGCCATAAATTATTTTTTCTTCTTGTTTTTCTTCTTTACTTGTTTTTTTGCTTTACCGCCACGTTTCATAGCAACAGGCTTACCGCCTCTTTTCATGGCTTGTTTTTTCATTCCCATCATGTCTTTTCTCCTTTTTAAAAAGTTTTTCGTAGTCGTTTTGCCGAGTTTTTACGACATCATCATAATACTCAGTTGGCCAATTTTTATAATAACCTATCTTATGTAGTTTGCAACTTGCTTCATACAGCTGTTTGTATTTTTGCACAAGCATCATACTGTACATATACTCAGGTTCCCAATCACACTCCTCATGTGGATTTACAAGAAATTCTTGTTCTTCTACAGTAGCAGGGTTGCTGGGATGAAACCCCATAAAATATACATCTCGTTTATTATAGGTTTTATTGTAAAAATCTATCTTATCTTGAAATTGTTCAGCATCATATTGTTCCCAATAAGGGTCACAAAATATAATAATATCGTGTTGTTTTTTATTCCAATCCTTTAATACATTTGTAAGATGCTTCTCATATTTTGTTTTATCAGGTCTCACCTCTATACGAAGCTTATTATCTCTTCTCCATTTTGCAGCAAAAGGACATGCTGGGAAACCTAAATGTTGATTCATTGGTTCTAAGACATTCTTAGACCAATTGATTACATCACTTTTTATTTTTTCTGCTAGTTTTTTTCGAGACAATTGTTTTTACATTAGTGGGTTTTCCACCTGGATTGCCAGCAGCACGTTTTCTTCGTACTGCTGACGCTTTCTGAGATGTGCTCATACCTCTAGCCTTAGCTATTGGAACACATTTTGGATATTTTCTTTTTGAACCTTTAGACCTACCGCAGGGTTGGTATTTACCATCTTTTTTAGGTGCACCTATGTCCACCCATTTTTCTTTCACCCAAGCACGTAAACCTTTTTTTGCCATTACCAGATTTGGTTATAAATAGCCCATAGAACAACTAATACAAAAACACCAGCAATTGCCTTGCCTTTTTTGTTTAAGCCATTCCACTTATTCCATAATTTTACCATGATTTACCTCCTTAACTGAGTGTGGTTTCTTTCCTACGTATTACTCCACCACAAGCAGCAGCTATAATTTTACCGCCTCTGGCTTTTCTATTTGCAGAAACTTGTTTTCTAGATTGAGATATTTCGTTTACAGATCCACCGAATGCTTTCTTCTTTGGCTTCTTTTTACCACCAGGTGTTATTTTTCCAGAACATACTCCACTAGCATACATATTAGCATATGCGCTAGGGTAGACTGAAAATTTACGCTTTGCGGCGGCTTTTCCTTTTGCGCAAAGTTTTCCCATTTTTTTTACCTCCAGGTTTCATGATTTGTTGTTTCATTTGTGCACGTCCTATAGCCATTAAAACTCACTATAGTTTTTAATTAGAAATTCTTCCATCCAAGCCATCTTTTCATCAATTGCTTGAATTTGTACTTTTATAACGGCAAGATCCTGTTGCATTTCTGCAACACTATCTGCTTTAACTTCTACCGCATTTAAACGTTCTGACCACATACCCCATGTCATGGCTAAAGTGCCAAATAGCACTAGATAGGGTAATACTGTTCTAATTTCTAGTTTCATTTTGTTTTAGCACTCATGTTACTTAAAGGGTTATTTAAAGCCTTATTGATTTGTAAGTCAAGGTTTTCTTCTATGAGTTTTAACTCATCAAATATCTCTCTTGTATCAGCTTTTTGTCTGTCCTCAATGTCATTTACAATTTCGGTGATGTGACGGATGTCATTACTAGCGTTACGTAAATCCAGTTTCATATCTCCTTTAAGGTCACGTGCTACAGAAGCTACTAGGTTAATTTCATCTAATATCATATCTAATTCTGATTTTAAAACTGCTATTTCTTCATCATATTTAGATAAATCAGGAGCTGTGTATTCTTCTATCTTGGCTTTCATATCAAGATAATCATCATAAAACTTATATACTGTCCAACCACCACCGATGATTGCACCTAATAGCGATAAGATAATAAAGAATTTTCCTCCAGAAAACTTAATTCCCTGATACTCAATACTGGCCATTTATCATCTCCGTAATTGTATTTTCTTGTGCCATGTTAAACAAAATACCATACTGATCTTCTATTGTCTTGTTTAAATATTCAGTAACGTTTGTATCTTGTATATATGCTTGACTATCAAAAAAGGTTTTTGTATTGCCAAGTATCTGCATCACAATTAATGTTTTCATTTGAGCAGCATCATCATATTTAGCTTTATCATCTATTTTTTTAACGATTTTAGTAGCAGCTTTCTCTTTTTTTGTTACTTTAGGTTTAGATGATTTCTCTTCTTTTGGCTTTTCTTCTGGATCTTTTTCTTTTTCTTTTGGTTGCAGTTCTTTTTGTTCTGATTCCTGTGGTTCTTCTTGAGATTCTTCGATAGTCTCTTCTTCAGGTTCAGGTTCTACAACTACAATTTCTTCCATTTCCATTTCGATTTCCATCTCTACCTCTGTTTCAACCTCGACAATTTCAGGCTCAGGATCAGGTAAATTAATTTCAATTTCAGCTATTTCTAATTCAACACTTGCAAGTGTTACATCTTCTACTTCAGGTTCTACAGGAGTGAAGGATATCTCTCCTTCTTCCATACTAATATCATTATATTCAAACACTTCTTCAACAAAGTCTAATTCAACAGGATTAAAGATTTCTAAATAATATATTTCTTCTAAAGTTGTAATGTGTTGAGTAATAATAGTATTAATTACATTATAAAAAACATTAATGCTAACATCATCAAACATTGGACCAATGGCCATGTTGATATCTCTTCCACCAACCTCAACAATTATTTTATCTAATACGCCACTGAAATTGAAAGAACCGTTATAAGATTGGTAGCCTGTTGATACTCCAGATTCAGACAAGACGTCAGTGCCTGAAAAGACTGAAGTAGTTCCATTAAATCCTGAAACGTGCATGTATATTCTATCTTGAGCATCTTGTTTATCTACTTCAATTGAGTATTTGACTTCTCCACCGTTATCTATTTGTAAATCTGATATGTCAATGGTGTTGAAAAATGTTGTACCCATACCATCAACACCCATATTAGATGTTGAATTACCACCGCCTGTTATCTGTGCACATTTATCTGAACCTAACTGTCCGCAACTATTACCACTTGGTATACTTGCAGGACCTTGACCTCCCCAATCATAATCCATATCACCTTCTTTGTTTGTAGTGACATAATCATTACTACCATCAAGAATATCTCCTGAGTCTTCATTAGTGACGGTGGTGGTAGTAGTAGTTACTGTTGTAGTAGTAGTTGTAATTATTTCTGTGCCTTTGTCTTCTTCAGTAATGTCAATTTGTGTATCTTCTGTAATAGTTACTCCAGGAATACAAAGACCTTCTACATCAGGAAGACAATCAGCTTTAGAATAAGAGCAATAAAGAAAGAGCCATAAGACCAAAATTCTTAATATCATTAAAATCTCCTTCTGGTTTTTCTTCTACGCTAGCTTGTAGATATTCAGGTTTATATCTACTGCCATCTGGAATTTGATTAGGATTTTCTTCCCAATATGCTGCAGCTTCAGCACCAATTAAACCTTTTACAGGACACGGAGTCCCCGCATCCATCATGCTTGTCCAGACACGAGGGTCTTGACAAAGTAGAGCAACAGCCGACACTTTCATTCCAAAAGCGTACTGACTGCGAGATAGCTTGAGAAGCTGACATAGTTCGTCATCTACCAAAACGCCTGTAGCTAAACCTAAAACATTATTTTGTATACTTCCGCCAACGCCCACTTTACATATATCTGAATTAGAGTTTGGAATTACAGGTGCATTTGCTGTTGGAGGTGTATTATTAACCACAGTGCTCGACACGGTATTCGTCTCAGCTTTTATATCAGTTATTGTAGCTACTAATGTGAAGAAAAAGAGAAGTGTTAGAAGTAGTTTCACCTAGCATCTCCATCTTTTTCTTGCTTGTCGTAATCTTGAATTCGGATCTTTAGCTGCTTTGGGAAATTGTTTCATTTGACCAGCAGATCTAGCACAGTAAGATTTTCTACGTTTTGCAGCTTTACTACCTTTCTTTACTTTACCTGTAACAGCAGTTTTTAATTTAGAACCAGGATTATCTGCCCTGTATTTCTTTACTCCTGCTTTAGTCATTCCCGCCCCAGATTTAGTGGAGCGGAAATATTTTTTAGTTTTTGGTGGTTGCTTATCAGCCATATTCTACCTTAGCAATAGAAGAACGTCACCGCATCGATATTTGTTAAAACAGAAACATTAATGTCACTGACACGAATACCATTAGACGGGATATTTACTGAGTGCGTAGTAGATGCGTTGAAATCAAGATCAACAACAGTAGAACCACCATTACCATCGGTAACGGTGAGTCGAGGCGTGCCTGCCGCTGTTTTCAACTGTATCTGGCGGATACGTGCAGGACCAACACCGACAGAGCCGGTAGCAGTAATGCGTTTTGATTTTACGTCAGAATCAGCCATTATTTATCTCCTTACGCTATTGTTGCACCTTGAACTGAAGTTGCGACCCAACCAATAGTGCTATTCCAAACTAAAGTAGCTGATTCAGCTACTGCATCGAACGTAATTGTAGTTCCATTTGCAAAAGTAGTTGGAGTTAAAGTCCCATCTCCACCATCAACAATCATGTTAATAATTTTAATTTGACCTGAAGTTGTACCATCAGCTAAAGTTAATGCATCAGCTCCAGTAGTAGTTAATTCAGTTACTAAGTTAGTTAGATCAACTGCACCAGCACCTGATAAAGTTTGAACACCACCTGTAATACTTTTGCCGTATGTAGCATTAGTTGTGATTGCTCCTGTAGTTGCGTTTTTTGTTACAAAATCGAAACCGTTTTCGGATCTGACTGGACCTGAAAATGTTGTATTTGCCATTATAAACCTCCTAGGTTGTATAGACCGATCACATGGTCTCTATACCGTCTGACTAGCTCAGTCCATGTAATCTATTATGCTAGTTCTTAATTAGTACCATAAAAAAAGGGGGCGTGAAAGCCCCCTCATAAGTTTATTTATTGTGCGGACTATGCAGCACCTGGAGAACCAAATACACATCTAGGATCTGAGAAACCGAATGAGTATCTCTCTCTAGCTTTGTATCTTACGTTACCAGTATCAAAGTCACCTTCCATAGATGTTCTAATTGGGGATCTTTGGAATAACTTAAATCCATTAGGAATGTCAGTCTTGATAAAGAATGCATCTGGATCTGTTAAGTAGTGGTTTACAACATAACCTTCAGGAATCATGCCCATATTTCTTGTGGCATTGATATCATTATCTGCTGTTCCAACTCTTAACTGTGACTGTGTAAGTCTTTCAGCTACGAATTGTAACTCAGAAGGAATGATAAGCTTTCTTCCCTGTGTTGAAATTAATAAACCTCTTTCGTCAACAAATGCAGCGATGTCTATTAAAGACTGCTCCAATGAAGTTTCGTTTAGGTCAGCAGCAGTTCCTAATTCGTTTGCGAATGTTCCTGCTACAATTGGGTGTACTGCAGAGCAAAGTTCAACGCCGTCACCACCAGCAAAGTTACCATCAAACGCATTGTTTAATACGTTTGCAGCTTTAACCTGCTTAGTGTTTGCCATGGAACGTGCAAGTGCTTTTGTGTATCTTGCTGAGATTCTGTCATAAAGATTATCTTCAACAGCTTCTTCAGTGATTGCAAAACCAAGTGCAATTGTTTCATGTGTGTAACGTGCTGTGAAAGTTTCTGTCGCATTGTCATAAACAATTGACCCACCTTCACTCTTTGTTCTCGCATTACCAAAACCTGATAACATTACTTCTTCTTCGAATGCTCTGTCGGAAGATTCTGTATCAAATATTTGTGAATGCTCTGCATCGTAACGTCCGTACTCCAGGCCAAATAGTGCGTTTAGACCGGGCTCTAACTCTTTAACGAGTTGACTTCTAGATATAGCCATAGTTTAACCTCCTATACGCCTGTTGTGTCTGTTAGTGAGTGTAAGTTAATCTTAACTTGAATCGCTGCATTTGCTGCAGTGAAGTCAGAATTTTCAACATCAGTTGAAAGTCCTACAACTCTAAAATTAGCGCCAGCGTTTGTAGTAAAAGTGCTACCGTCAACAACAACGTTTGAGATTCCATCAGTTGATGAACCTGCACTGTATGTTGCGATGTTACAGTTTGTACCTACTTGCGCTTGACCGCCGTTAGTGTCGTCAACTTTGACCTCGAATACTACATTCGGATCATCAATGACGTATGCTTTAATATCATCAGCTGCTATGCTGCCTGGATAGTGGTTACTCCAAGTTGGTTTACCTGTTGTTGGATCAGTGTATTCACAACCATTAAAAATACCAATAAGTTCAGCACCAGCAGTTGAACCGACATCAATAGCACCATTTGCGACCAATATTACAGGGTCGCCTTGATATATCGCGGAACCTTCATTATTCCCGATTTTGTACTCATTCTGGCCTTGACCATTGTAAGCAGCACCGAGCATCTTGACAGGCTTGAATCCGTAATATCCAGCTTGATTTGCCATAGTTCTTCTCCTTTATTATTAAGTGTGCTTTATTCGGTCTTCTTAGGACCTCCAAAAGACACACGACTCTGCCTATCAACATTGACAGGCATGCTTGGATGTTGTTCCCTTAAAGGATCTGTTTCCCAAGCTTCAGTCTGTTGATCAGTCTTTCGCTTGTAGTGAGCATTACGCTCTAAAACAGTTTCTTCAGGGATTCTTGCCAATAGCAAGTCACCTACGCTGATGACACCCTCATAAGCTTTGATACTTCCATTGTAAGCAGCGTATAAATTGCCGGTATATTGGTCAGCTCTGACTAATTCCCAGCCCTCTCTGAGTCTAGCGTTGATATTTTTAGTATCATCCGCTCCATTTACACGATGACGAAGCCATCTTTGCTTATATCCATCAGGACATGGTGGTGCGTCTAATTGAGACGGTGGCTGCCAAGGTTTTCTACGTTCCTCGGTTGCCCTTGTTTGTGCACTTCTTGGTGTTTTATTATCTGTCATGTTGTACCTCCTAAACGTACTTAGCATATTCACTTAGAGGAACTCCAAGCTTATTTGCTATTTTTACCTGACTAGGAGTTAACCTAACAGATTTGCGCCCACTGGTTGCAGACCTTGATGCAGAGGCAACGGGTTGGGCGATTTTGTTGCTTCTGGTAGCCTGATCCTCGCCCTTCGAAAAGGACTCTGGAAACTTGTTTTTAACTCTATTAGTTAATTCATCATAGTAGTCATCTGATTCAGTGTCAAACCCTTCTGCTACTAAACCACGATGAATTCTTTGAGCAAAATCAGTCATTTCTTCATCTTGTCTAAACCACGTATTCTTTTCAGCCCAAGCTAATGCTTTAGATGAAGGTTGTGGTCTACTTTGTGGTTGTTGAGGAGTTGACTGTTGATCAATTTCTTTTTGAAATTGTTCATATTCTTGCTCTTTTTTTGACTTTGTAACTCTAATTCTTTCAGCCTCTAAATCTAATTTAGTTAAAGCTTGGCGAGCTTCTTCTTCAAGTTGAAAATCACCAGCTTCTCTAGCTCTTATCAAATTTTGACGTGCAAGATCAGAAGCCATTTTATTTCGTACTTCACTTTCAGACATATAACCTTTGTCAATGTCATAAGTTTTCTTTTTAGCTTCTGATAGTTCTTTTTGAACGTTTTGAGCATACATGAAAGCAGCCTCTTTTTCTCTTTCGGCTTCTCTCAATTTCCAAGTCATTTTATCAATTCGTTTTTTGACTTTATCTGAGTATTGATCCATTTCACCTTGTTGTTCTTCTTCCTGAACTTCAGGCTTTAAAGGATCTTTTTCTTCAGTTTTTACTTCTTCATACGTGTCGGGTTTTACTGTGCCGTGAGACTTATCTTCAAGTTCTATTTCAGCACCTTCACCTGACGTATCCAAATCGACCATTTTGTCTTTCTGAGCAGATGTTATTTCTGTTTGCATGGTACCTCCCATGTTATAGTATTGTTAGTATGTCCTCTGGATTATCCACTGTGCCGAGTATCTCGTCATCATTGAGTAATCTTACTTCCCCACCTTCAATTTTAAGTCTAGATCCTGCGTATCTGCCAAACACAACCCAATCACCTTGTTTACACCAAGGACCATTAGGAAACTTTTCTTTATCTTGATATGCATCTGCACCGACTGCTAAAACCATAGCAACAGACGCTGTTAATTGTGAGTCTTCTAAAGTCTTATCCGTTAAAATAACTCCACCTTTAGTTTTTTCTTTTGCTTTAAAAGGTAAAACTAAAATTCTCCAACCAACAGGTTGTGGAAGTTTTTCTAATTCTTTTTTATCTTCTGCTACGCCCTGTGAAGGGTTTGCCATTTTTTTCTTTATGTCCTCAGGGACATATAAAGTCTTAGTCATCTATTTTCTCCTCTTGATCCAGCAGGCGAGAAATTTCCTGTTGGCATATGTCAAGCATATGTAACTTTCCTTGAATATACTTGTAATCTTCAAAGTTTTCAACCCCTTGTGTCAAATGTTCATGAAGTTGTTCTTTGAGTGTTTTTAGTTCTTTTTGATAATTATGAATTACAAAGATGCTCATACGTAAGCATTAACTCCTGGTATTCTTTTTTCAAAAACTTTATTTTGTCCATCTTTAGCACAATGCCATGTTTGTTCATGACCTTGATTAACTCCATAATTATTCCTTTGCATTTTACCTAAGCCTGATTTTACTGCTTCAGCTACTGAATTAAGAGCATAGTCATCACCAACCATAACACCCGTTTGTTTTAGTTTAGGCCACCAATTGATAATATCATCTTCGACAGCGTCATATTCATGTGCACCGTCAACCATAATATAATCAACAGATTCGTCTTTAAATTGATTTAAAATTTCTTCTGAATCCGATCTACCTTGACAAGGTATAACCATATTTCTTCCAATAAAAAATTGTAAATTATCTTTGAATATTGATGAGAAGTCTTTTGGTAGTTTTATATTAGCATGTTCTGTTGAACCTTCAAAAGTATCAACGCAATATATTTTTACATCTTCTTTTCCCGCATTGTAAAGAGCGGTTGCAAGATAGTGTGTCGATCTACCTAGAAAAGATCCAATTTCTACAATGACACCATCATCGGCTATTTGATCTACAACGATGTCGTAAGTTTCTGAGTAATTGAACCACCCAGGTATCGTAAAATAGGTGTGTTTCATAGTTAAGAATATCCTTATTTGTTTGTCTTAACTATTTGTATCTTTTTATAATTAATTTTCAACCCTTGTGGTGTTGGTCCTCTTTTAGGAGGAACTGTTGTTGTTAGTTTCTGTTTCTTCATGTTCGCATATGGTGCATTCGCACATACAAGTTGAACAACAATGGCATAAGCAGTCACACTTTATGCATTTTGTTGTCATTTCTTTTTAGTAATTAAACCCATAGCACCTTTTGCCCCCTTGATGCCGAAGCTGGCCGAGCAGGCGATATATAAGAGATGCTTATAATAATCAGGGAGTGAGTGTAGTGCCTCAAACCCTGCTTTAATGTGTGGAGTCCATCCGGGAATAAACACTGCCACCGCTGGAACCAACAAGCATATTAAAATTAGTTCGTCTTTCCACGATCCCTTCATTTGGTCAACTGCAGTAGCCTCCCAGCTAATTTTTCCTGCTATTTGTTGTTCTTTTAAGCTTTTTTGTGCCTTAATTTCAGTCAAAGCAAGATCCGCTTTTGCCTTTTTAGTCTCTACAAAGCCAGTAACAGCGTCTTTAATCATTCCAGCTACTGGACCAGCTAATAAACTAATCATTTTGACCTCTATTTGGTTGATTTTGACGTTGTATTGCTACATCTGCACGTAAATTAGCTAAATCATAGTCTTTTTGTAATTTTTTAGCGTCAAAAGCTTGCTTGTAATCAAATTGATTCTCTTTTAATGCTTGATTTTCACCTTTTAGTTGAGCTTGCATCTCCATTTCAGACTGTTTTAAAGCTAACTCTTGTTGTTTGAGTAAAACAAGAGGATCCATGTTTTGATCCTGCATAGATTCCTGTTCTTCCGTAACCATTTGTTCTGTAATTTTTACAATTTCATTATCTATTGCAGTTGCTCTTTGAGCTTGTAGTGCTTGTAAAGCCTCTGGTGGTACTTGTTCACCAAATTGTTGACGTAATTTTTCTGCTTCTTCTACCATTGCTTGATCAACAGTTTGTGTAGCAAGTAAAGAAGTATGTTGCATGATGTGAGAAACTAAATTCATAACTGCCATTGGATTAGCTTTCACTAAAACAGATGACATAAATGTTCTGTGTGCTTTAATGTGAAGTTCATGATTTTGTTGTGGAAAAGCTTGTAAAGGAGCACCACGTAAAACAACACTATGTTCCATAGCTGGATCTTGTGGTTGAGGTTGTGGTGGTATTGGAAGTATTTGTTCAATATCTTTAATACCTAAAGCTATATACATTCTTCTGTAAGCTTCTCGTAAATTATGCATCTGAGGGTTACTCTGGGCAAGTTGTAATTGGTTTTGTGCTAACGTCACACGTTGTGACATGGAGAAAATATTTGGATCTGATACAGGTAAGATATCTATATTGTCATCAAAATCGAGAGCCTTAATTTGTCTAGGTCCACCTTGAACATTAAAAGGATATACAGGTGGAAGAGCTACTTTAAAAATTTTAGCTAATAACTTAAATTCTTTCTTTTGAGCAAAGTGTAATCTTTTGTGAACAGCAGACATAACTTTTGTGCCACGTTCCATAAGAGCCATGGTGGTACCCACAGGAGTTTGTGATTTACCTATTTCAGATGTTTGCATATCTGCAACGGTTGCAAATTGTTTTGCAGCATCTACACAGAAGCCTAGTAGTTGCATAAGAACTTGGTCAGGACCTTTGTAAGGTAAAGGCATTAATGCTTCACGAATAATTCCATTAGGTGCATCAACATCTCTAAACTCACCAGGTTGTAATGGTTGATCATCATCACGTATTCTTAAACCACGTGACTTATAACCTGCTGGTAGATTAGATAAAGTACCTGCATCTAATAGTTGTCTTAATGCTGTTGTGGCAGTTCTTGTCAAACCACCAATCATGTGGATTAAACCAAAGCCATAAAAACCTAAACCCGGTAAAAACTTGTAGTGAACAAAATATTCATTTTTCCTTTTTAGTGGATCTCCTTCAACATAATTTCTATATATAGATAAAACTTTATTTGACGATCTATCTATAGTAACAACATAAGGTAGCTTAATTCCACTAGGTTCGCCATCCTTTGGGTTTAAATCTTCAAAACCTTCTAAATCTAAATCAACATGCATTTCATATAATTCAGACATGTCATCCATTTGATAGCTGTTTGGATTTACACCATCTATTCTATCCATTTTTTCTTGAAGACCTGACTCATCATCACCATCGTATGCTTGTAAATCTACGTCACGATAGAATCCAGAAACTTGTTTCTTTCTCAAATCGTTCATAGACATTTTTACAATTTGTGAAATTCGATCACAGCTGTCTAAGTCTGATGCTCCGTAAGGAACAATAATATCTTCTGCAGGAATAAACTTTGATGTAGCTCTACCTTGAACTTCATCATAATAAACTTTTTTAAATGCACTTCCTGATAAAGGTAATTGAAATAACAATTGATCCATTTCAGGATTATAATCTTCCATGACATGAGTAATCTCATAATTCATGTATTCTTTTACACGTTCTGCTGCTAATTGAAGTTGTTCATTGTTTGCACCAACAACTTGAGTTCTAACAGGACCATCACTAGGTAATAATTCAACATAAGCCATCGCTTGAAATTGTGTAACAGCTTGAGCTAAGACAGGATGATTAACGCTTGCAGCACCTCTGAATGGTCTGGTGCGTTCTTCATATTTGAAACCTAATAAATCTAAACCTTTGGTATAAGCAGTTTCCCAATCTTCTCTAGAGGATCTGTCATTTTCGACTTTATCCATAAGGTCATTAGAAAGAGATTGTAAATACCCTTCATCTAAAATTTCTGCTAAGTTTGAATTGAATCCTGATTCTTCTGGTATGTCTACATCACCAACTATCGCTGAACCATCTTCAATTATTTCTACACTATCTTCTACTTGATCAGGAGATAGATTCACCTCTATTTGACTGCCTACTTCTTCAATATCAATTTTATCATCACCTCCAGGACCAATTGCTTTTGCATCGTTAATGTCGCTTGGATCACGTGATGAGCTGTTAAATTTATCTACCATATTCGCCGTATATATCTGTTATAGAAACTAAACTATCTTTATCAATAGTTCCACCTGATTTTTTCTTAAATAAGTACATTGGTTCTTCCAATTTGGAAGGATCAAATGATATAGTATACATATCAATTGCGCTAGGGTTATATTCCATAATCTTTATAAGTGCATCATCTGCGCTTTCACCTTCTTTTAAAGGTATCATACGATATCCTACATCCGTGGCATCTCCACGACCTTCTACAAGGTAGTAATCCATCATTTGACCTGGTGCAATTTCTCTAGTCAAAACTATTGTACCTGGTTCATTTACTCCACTTGCAATTCTAGTTATTTCCTCATCATAATATTTGTCCCTATCCGCATCTGATATTTCTTTTCTAGTTTCTATTTGTTTTAATATCTGAAACTCTCCGTCTGGATTTTTATTAAGAAATGTCACACCACGATTAGTTTTACTTGAATCAATAATCTTTTCTACATTTAATGTACCATCATACTTTTTTGCAATGTTCTTTAATTGTTGAACACCTACTTTGTCATACAAGTTTTGAAACTTCTTTTTTGCTTCATCCGAACTCTTACCCCAACGAGGGTTAGCACCTATATCAGCAGGCATAATAGCCACTCGATCGATATCTTTTTGTTTTGCTGCTTTGATTGTTGATTTAATTAATAGATCTACATAGTCTGCTTGTTTATTAAAAGGTATGGGTGGAAATGATTCTAATGTTTTCATATTATAACCACTTGGTAGATAAGTATCTGTCTCTCCAATTCGTTGTAATTCCTCTCGGTTGCTTGTAGAGGGTACTTTAAAATCTTTAAGCTTTTCTTGATAGTTTGAACTTCGATTCATGGACATCAAGTCATCAAGAATTTTTGTTTGTTCTTGTGCTAAATCAAAAATCTTAGTCTTGTAAGCAGGGTCTGTGTATTGCTCAACGTTTGCCATACTTAGTTTGTTAATATCATCTTGTATTGCATTTAGGTTGCGTGTTTTTTCTGGAATTAATTCTTTCGCAACAATGTTAGGGAAAGGTTGAATTAAATTATCTTGTGCTAAGTCATTTAATAGACTCTCTGGATATTTTTGATCAAACTGTCTTAATTTATTTGTGGCATAGTCAACGTTTCCGGGACCCAAGTTTCGAGCCTGTTCTACTTGATTAACTAGATCGGCACGTTGTCTTTTCAGTGCATTAACCATTGCAAACAAGCGTTCTTGTTCTTTACGAACTTCGGTTAGCATATCAGTTTGCATTTCTTGAATGACTGCCACTTTTTGATTGTCAGCATTCTTGTATGTTCCTACACGAGTGAAACCTAAAACATTCGGTTCTTGATAGTGTCCTGAATTAACAAAAACTTTTTCTTGTCCGGGTAGTTGAGGGACGTTAACTACAACTTCAAAATACTCATCCGCAGCTTCATCAATTTTAGCACTACCTGCACCTTTATGTCTTGCTCTTCCTTGATCTGCATCAAAGTCTAATAAATCTCTTCCTGTGCTACCCGGCACAAAAGTTTCAGCAGGGTCTCGTCGAGTGGATTCTTTCACACGCACTTCTAAATTACCTAAGGGTGACATGTCATAGAGACTTTCTAAGTCTTGTTTTGTAATTTTTTTGTTAGGAAAAAACTTTTCAGTATCTTCTAGATATTGCAAAATTCCTGTATCCATCATTTCTGCTTCAGGAACTTTTCTTCCTTTAATTAAAAATTCTCTCCAACCTTGAGGTGTTGAAGCCTTCGGTGCATTTTGACTATTGAGTTGATCGAGAAAAAATGATTTGAAAAAGAAATCTTGTCTTCCTGCAGGCAACGGTGCAATCTCCTGTGAACCTGTTGGTGCCGGTATAGGATCTCTTGCTTCTTCTATTTGTTTCACATTAGATGGTGTTGCCATCGCTTTGGGTTTTTTGAAAACTTTAAAGAGATTCAATAAATTTGCTGCTTGTAAATTACCTGAATCTACGGCTTCTTGAAAATAGTCTTGGTCTACTGCAGGGTCAGGTGAGAATTGTTGTTGATTAATATTTTGCAACGGATCACCGCCCATGGCCATACGTACAGGTTTGACTTCTCCACCTTTTTTCATTTTTAAGTCATCAATTATTTCTACAGGTATATCTTCATCAATAAAACCTGAAGCAAGATTAGTGGGTCCACCTTTAGGTTCAACTTTTTTAGGTTTGTAATTTTTTTGTTTTGAGATTTGTTTAAAATGATTTTCTAAACTTTCTATTAAACTTATTAAGCCTGGTTGTTCTTCAATACCTACTTTTATAAATTCATCACCCTCTAAACCCTCTGGTAATATTTTTCCATATGCTACCGTTCCTAATTTTTTTGCACGCTTATCTAATAAATTTAATGCTTCTTGTTGAATAGGTGTTAATTTACCACCCTGTTCATTTGCAGCGTTTATAATTTCTTTAAATGAACTTTCAATTTCTTGATGAGATAAAATATTTGTTCTTGCAAAAGAAAGTCTCGATGAACCTTTTAGTCCACCAACTCCTTGAAATTGTCCTTTAACAGTTCGAAGAGGAAAATTATGTGATATTTGAAGTTTAAAATCATTTACATTTAAGTTTTTAAACTGCTTTGGAAAACGTTTTTTATAATCATTAAACATTTCTTTAATGATTTTGTCTCCCTGTATTCTCTGTTTATCTAAAACTTTTATTGTATCTAAATCTTCTGCAAACTGTTTTTTCCAATCAATGCCTTTCATAAAATCAATAAACTTTTCTCCAAAAAGTTTTGGGTCAACATCTGGAGATAAGCCTAAATTTTCAGGTTCAAGACTTCTAAATAAACCGTCAAATAAAACAGCTTCCTCTCTATCATCACCCATCATTTTTGCAGTTTTAGTCAACCCTAACTCTTTTTTGTTTTTATTCATTATAGTTGTAAGACTTCTAAGTCTGTCACCTGGAGTAGAAAACTTAGAAAATATTATTTTTTCAGTAAGTTCTGGATTTTTTTTTCTTGCTTGATCAATACTATCTCGAGTAAATCCCTCTTCAAATAGTTCCTTAAATGTTTTTTTGCCTTTTAAATTTTCTAAATATTTCCCTGCTTCTATAAAATTAGCTTGTCTAGGAATAAGACTTTGTAATTCTTCAATAGGAAATTCAAGTTGTGTATAATCAAAATTTGTATCAGGACTTTGTCTTAATAATTCATTAGTTCTATTTTTATCTAAACCATATTTATTTGGACCTTGGTTTGGTTTTAATTTTCCTGATTTAATGTCTTTAATTGTTTTATTTAATTTTTTAAAATCATATGGACTAAATTTTCTAAAACTTACAGATTTTGGTCCCATATCAGCTTCTCTCATAACACCTGCAGGTGTAAATCCTCCACCTGTAATAGTCAAAATTTCTTGTGTCTCAACAGGGAATTGTTTTTGTAATTCTGGATCTTGAGCCATCGTTTTTAAATTAGTTTTTCCAAACTTCTTTACTCCTAGGGTTGCTAATTTTTTAAAAACGGCTGGCAGTAATGCAATATCGGTTATATCAATTATACCCATCGCAACACCCATTCGCTCATTGTCGGGTAGGTCATAGTAATCAATACCTGCACGAATATTTTGTGATCCTTTGACTAAATCACTATACATAAATCCAGGTATCTTTCCTAATGCTTGGCTCGGGGTCAGTGGATCATAGCCCGCTGCTCTTGCACGTTCCATTTCATCTCTGTTTAATTGTCTATTGGTAATATCTAATGATTCTAAAATTTGTTTGTTTCTTTGTTCTTGATCTAAGGTCTGTTGATAAGCTTCGGGGTCAGTTATTAATCCTGCAATAGGACCAGCAGTTCTTGCTATAATGTCAGCAATACCTCGGGTCTCTTCTTGAAGTTGTTCTTTGACTTTATCCGCATCTGTTAAATAGGCAGGATCATCAAAAATTACTTGATCATAGGGGTTATATACAGCCATTAATAATACTCCGGTTCTGCTCCGTGGTCCACGGGCTCATCTTCGTAGTCATCGTGCAATGTTACAAAGTTGCCCTTACGAAACCTTAATAATGCTTGACTCATCGAATCCACAAGATCGTCATGTTCCGCATGAGGGAACATCGCACATTCTTCTATCATCTCTTCTGCCCAGCGTTTCTTTGGTGCCCATACTGAACCACTCTCAAAAAGAGGAGCAACAGCGTGCACTCTGGATAACTTATCATTACCACGGGAAGGTGTAAAGTTGATAACAGGGATACCCACCTGCCGTAATTCTTGTATCAAAGGAAGACCCGAGGCCTTCGCTTCAACGATCACGGACTCCGGTTCCCAGTATTTATACTGCTCTAAGGCAACCTTTTTAAGTTCAGGGAACTCAAAACGATCTTTAACAATATCTAATAAAATTATATTAGGAGTCACTTCATCAGGATAGAACACACCCCATGTACTAATAGCACTGTAGTCACTTGTTTCTTTTTTGGTAAACGCCGTATCATAACTCTGTATGACATGCTTGAGCATCGGCATTTGTTCTTTATCCCATTCTTGCCACCACTCTCGTTTGATAATAGCCCCTTCTTCACCAGTCGGGTTCTGTTGCCACTGCGCTTGCCATTTCTGTTCGGACAAAGATGCTTTGACAGATTCTAGTTCGGATAGCTTCCAATACTCTGGCCAGACAGGTTTATCATTCGGCAGGATTGCGGGAAATTCAATCACGTCCCACTGATCCGCTTTCACTTCACTCATGGCACGAGTAAGGTTGCCTGTTAAATCTTTTTCACTCCACCGTGTCATCACGCAAACAATACTACCACCCGGTTGTAAACGCTGACGAGGACCTGAGGTATACCACTCCCATGCGTTATCCATGGCTGTTTGTGATAGGGCATCTTGTTCACTGTGGGGATCATCAATAATTAATAAATCCGCACCACGACCTGTAATGGCTCCTCCTACACCCGCCCCAAAATACTCTCCCCCGTAATTGGTTTCCCATCTACCAGCAGCTTTGGAATCCTGTGATAATTTTACTTCAGGAAAGACAGACTTGTATTCCTCTCCGTCCATCATGTTTCTGACCTTACGACCAAATCTGTAAGAGAGTTCGGCTGTGTGGGTGGTTTGAATGATCTTGGTCTGTGGTTTGTGGCCCATGAGCCAAGCAGGAAAGAGAAAGGACGCAAATTCTGACTTCGTATGACGAGGGGGCATGTTGACAATTAATCTTTTAATCTCGCCTGATAGTACCTTTTCGAACTTCTCACCGATCCTGCGGTGATGTTCACCTTCCACGAACCCCGGCCAAACAGTAGCAACGAACGTTAGAAAGGAGTCTCTTGCCTTTTTTGATAGTTCTAGTTGAGTCTTTCGTAATTCTAATTTTAGTAGTGCTTCCTTTGCTTCATCAGCAGTCATGGAAGTCACATCAAAGTCGTTTCTCATATCAGAATTATTATCATAGATATTATTTGTGTAAATTACAACTGAAGTGGTCATGGTGCAAGTCGGTAGGGGGTAATTAACCCCCCGCCCCCGTGGGGCGGACGACCACCAGATATGGTGGTCAAAGGTTAAGGGACTCCTAGATGTAGTGTTTGGGAATTTTGTTGATGGGTTTGGAGATGCGTGGGCTGGAGATTATCCAGCCCTGCTTGATTTAAAATAAGTCTGAGTGTTTATCAGCCAGTTTAGACAGTAATCGTCTGCCCCAAGCTTTTACCTCAGGATCAGAAGTAGTAGTAATAAGATGATACATTTCATTACTAAGAAAATTAGCGATAGCACGATAATCTACTTCCTTCCTTGTTGTGATAGTGTCGTCTCTTTCAAGTCTTTCGACTTCAGCCAAACGCTCTTGCAAGTCTGCAAAAGGTCTATTGACGACATCATTGTTATTAGGCATGAGTTATAATTTCATGTATCCTAATTAGTTGCAAGTATATAAGATAATATCTGTGGATAACTTTTGTACCTTTTGGTCGCACCCTAAAACCTCAACGAGAATCTCATTGGCTTGACATCTGCTGTAGCAACCAACCCGCATGGCGGTTTTTTATTTATTACTATACGTACGTACCCAAAGGGTAAAAAGTGAATGGAGAATGGAGAAAGGCACGAGGGCAGACGCCCTCGCACTAGAGATAAATGTTATTGAGTAATTGGTTTAATTTGTTTACCTGTATCGAATTCATAAAATTCGTAGTTCAAACCACGTAGCCATAATAACTCTCTATCCAAGAGAGTAGGGCGACCAATTAAGATTGCTAGTATCTCAGACAACTCACACCAAGGGTAATAAAAGTTTTTACCGAAATACTTTTTTCTCTGGACTAAGACTGTTCGCTTGTCTAGAGATTTTAATTTTTGCTTTCTCATTACTGAGTTTGCATTTGTAAGAGGGGAAAGTTCTCTGTTAAGAGTTCGCTCTCTTGATCGTGATCAACAATCGGCTTGAGTTCGACACTCTCAACAATTTGAGTTTTGTACTGATTGTACATTAAAGGTTGCTCAACCTTGAAACGCACACTATCAAACTTTTTATATTCTCGTCTGATAACATTCATCTTGTGGTCAAGACCTTTGAGGACTTTTTCCTCACCGACAAAAGATTTAACTATTATCTTTTGTTCTTTCAACTTCGAACTAATGAAGTTGTTTAGTATTGTTAGTCTTACTAACTTGTCTATTTCCTTCTTCTTGTTCATGTTGCCTCCTTTGGCTTTAGAGCATACAACCTAGCTAGGTGAAGATTTAATCTTACATAACGCATGCTCATGTATTTAATATAGTGATATCCTAACTAATTGCAAGTAATTATTTTAATTAAATTGTGGATAACTTTTTCCAAGCTACACAGGTCGTGCTGTCAGGATCACAGCTCCCGGGGGAACTTCTATATTAATATACCTAAGACCTTAAAGGGTAAGAAGAGAATGGAGAATGGAGACCACGAGCCAGAACAGCAGGAGCAGCGCCCAGCTCGCCAATATTTCACGGAATACTGCACCAATGCCAAAAGGTAGCTTGGCGATGGAAAACGAAACCATCACCACTACCAGTGTTATTATTCCAAAGTAAACTAAAAAAGGCGGCATTAAGTTTGATGAAGCGCCGTGCTTATTTCATCAAAGCACTCCTTCGATTCTTTATCGTCCATGATCTGGCGACACACTTCTTCCGCAGCGTACCACGCCAGCAGGTTTCTAAATTGCAGGTCTGATGCCACGCCACTGGATCCGTTAAAGGTTTCTATAAAATGGAGAATAGAATCAGAGCCACAGTCGGAGTACGAGTCCCACAACATTTGCCAAATCTCCTCTTGATACTTTTCATAAAATGCATTCGTGTCTGCATAGTATATCAGCTCGGGGATCGTGCCCCCCTGGCATCCGTTCAGGACAACGTCAGAGATGCAACTCTCATCCAGGTTGCTTGTGATCCATTCCTTGATGGAGTCTTGTTTAAACTCTACTGGCATGATGGACCTCCTCTCTCCAGCTCACGAACCAGGGACACCTGTCCCAGCCATGTTGAAACAATAATCGGTATTCAATGTGCTTGAAATGGTAATTCATTTTCTTTCTCCTTTGTTTAAGGCTCCCTGCGCATCCTCCACTTGCCACAGGAATTAAGTGATGACCCGCCTGTTGTTCTTAATTTCGTCACGAATTAAGCAGTGTGGATCGGGAGACACATACCTTAAGATATATATAGTCCTAATATGTTGGGATGTCAAGAGGTAAAACAAAACTTTTTTTAGTTAGCTACTCCTGCTGTCAGGAGACCAGCCTGGGATGCCAGCTCCTGTATATAATAGTAATACTAAGAGGTCGTGTGGTAATGGGGAATGGACAATGGAAAAAGGGTGGTGAGCCGAGGACTTCGACTCACCGTTTTGTTTAATGTTTGGCTAACTAAACAAAGAAGGAAGATCTATCCAGTAGCACAATGTACTCCTGCTGTCAACCATCACAGCCAGGGATGCTGGCTGCAGGTTTTTTTATTAAGAGGTAATGGTGGTGGGCCGTGGGAATGGAGTCTAATGGAGCTTCGTGCTTGAACTACCATCAGGAGTCCAGCAACCCAGTAAGTGCATCAGGAGATCCCAGCTCTGGGACCTGGAACCGGGGGCGATGGAACAAAGGACGGGTTTATCGTTAATGGATAATGGATCACGGACAATGGAGCCTGAGAATAATTTAAGGGTCTTCGAAAGAGGGTCTTTGGCAAGTACGAACACAGGACAGCCAGCAGAATAATGCCTATGAATCCACGCAATTTGATGTGCTGAGAAGTTAAGTTTATTATTGGTTATTATCTTTAACTCTAACCAAAAGCCTCTTTTCCAATATCCAAACAGATCAGGAATACCTAAACCTGTAGAACTTTCAATTCTAGTCCAAATTACTGATTTAGTGTTATTTTTTAATTGTTTCCAGAGATTCTTCTCTTCCGCCATGTTTAATTACCCAGCACCTTTCTTCTTCTAAATCCACCATCAATAACTCAACTCTGAGTTTCTTTTGTAGTGGAGTTAATATTCTATTAATTTGTCTTCCTTTTTTCTTACCATTTAGATATTTCGCAGCTGTTTTGACATCATACAAATGTACTTTTCCACGTTTATCAATGGCAACAATATCTACACAACCAGTATCATGTATCGTCTTGAAGACTAAATTCCCCTTCTTCAGTAGGTAAGTCATCGCAATGCTCTCCGATAAGTGACCCTTCAGATGTGTCTTGTTCAATAACTTCATAGTCTCCTTGAATGGATAGTTTTTTTCTAAGTTCAATTAACTTGTCCTCTACCTCTCCTACCGACATTTGATCAATCGTGCCATGCATAATTTCTTTCCTGTCAATATATAAGCCAGCCACCATACCTCGGTACTTTTCGGCAGCAATAGCTCCTGTGTAATTACCAGCTGCTTCTGCTGAGTCTCTAAGTTCTGCTAGTTTTTGCACATGTGATTTATATGTAATGGAGTATCTACGGGCCAACTCGGCACGCCTTCTATCCATTTCTGCAACAACATGTGGGTAGTATTTAGGGTTTTGTAATTGACTTGCGTTGACAGTAGCACCACTTTCAGCGTATCCAGCATCAATTGCACACTGTTTTGCACTCTGCAAATGCCCTTTTTCGATGAAAATATCGACAAATTTCTGCTGTTTTGGGGTCAATTCAAGCATTTTTACCTGTTTTTTTGATGTAGTTTTTTCCATTTTCTAACTGAAGACCCTCCAAAAAGCCTTATTTTTCAACAAATTGTGTAAACCAAAAGCGATCCGTTTACAACGAGATGACAACTTATTTACAGAGGGAACCCGCGATATATATATGTTTTTACTATATTGTAAATATGTAAACCGATTTTGTTGTTTTCGGACGGTTTTAGATTTAATTTGTGTAGAATAATATATATAGTGATTTACATGAATTGGAGCAATTTGAAATTGGTCCGTGTTTCGTGGCTCGATACCGTTGAACATCCGTCCGGGTGGTATGATAAAGAGGATATCGAAAAGCTTGAAGATGTGGCCCTGGTCCATAGTTATGGATTACTCCTAAAACAATCAAAAAAATCTGTTACGTTAATCGCAGACTTTATACCAGAGTCCAAAGAGTTTGGTCGGTCGACCGTGATTCCCAGAGGAATGATAGAAGAAATAGTAGACATATTCGATCCTACTAATTAAGTGTAGCAATACCTCCGCTAGCAAATTGTTGGCCTGAAGCCATTTGAAACGCTTGTTGATAAGGCATCCCTTGATTCATATACATCGCATAAATTCTTTGTTGTTCAGGGTTCAGTGCATTTACACGTTGATTAATATCTCCAGGATTAAACGCACCTTGAATAAAGTCTTTACCTTGTGAAAATTTTTGCTTCGCAGCATCAAGTATTCTACCGAGCGCTCCACCGCCTGTAATAAATTCACCTGCAGCACCTAAAAGATTACTCACACCACCAGCCATATCACCAAAGAATTGTGCTGTGGTAGGCGCTTGTGCTGTTAGTTCAGGTCTCATCATGGATAACATCTGATTACCTTGAGCGTCACGCATGACAGGCATACCCGGTGTTGTAAAGTTTAAGCGTTCAATGCCCCCTGTGTTAGAAGGTGTTGCACCTAATGATTGTGCATTAAAATATTGTTTGGCTTTGTTTAAATAATTTTGTACGTCTGCGGAGCGATTGTATTTTTGTTCTACGTTTGCAACTTGATTTAAAAACTTATCTTTACCACCTGCTTGATTAAACATGATGTTTTGATCTTT
>Ga0208793_1000562_pt1 | contig 24678 bp, 18 predicted proteins | sample 17_taG_FD_184092 | JGI IMG/M metagenome (GOLD analysis project Ga0208793, IMG submission 184092) | Marine viral communities from the Subarctic Pacific Ocean - 17_ETSP_OMZ_AT15314 metaG (SPAdes) (version 2) | ecosystem: Environmental > Aquatic > Marine > Oceanic | place: Pacific Ocean | collected...
GCTTGCATTAGCGTTGGCACGTTCCATGAGCATCTTGTTCTGCTCTTGTTTCATCTTCATGCTCTGTCCCCATATGGACATCACTCCACCTAGTACGGTAGAGCCAAGCATTGTTATTAGTTCTAGTGGGAGTCCAAACATTATAAAGGTATCCCTGCTCCAGCAGTTGCTTCTGTTAATACATCTGAAACTTCAGACAAGTTATTTATTATTCCTGCGTAGTATAACTCTTTAGCCACACGATTATCCATTGCTTCATCTTTGACTTTTTTAATAGTTCCGTCTGGTTGCTTTACATCTCTTGTTCTTCTCATCTCTTTGGCAAAAGCTTTAGGATCTTCTGCAATAGCTGCGTCTAAAACTTTATTCCACTCCTTACCTGCTAAACTACCTCCTGTATTAAAAGCTAAAGAACTCAGAGCATTTTGATATTTAAAATCTAACTGATCCCAAGAGGAACCTTTTGTTTTTAACTTACTATCCCAACCGTTTGCCCTATTACGTGCTAAGTTTGTCTCTCTTTCAAAGTCTTTTTTAAGTATCTCTCTTTTCTGTACTTCATTCAAAGGTATGTATGTACCATCTTCATTTTTAAACTTTATACCGTGGATCATACCAGAATCTTTTTCAGATTGTTTTAGCTTATGACCATACCCAACGTCTAAATCATCCGCATCAGCACCTTCATCGTTACTTTGCACAGGTGTATCACCATGATCACTTTCACCATATGTACCTATGTCATCATAAAACTTATTTGTTAAGTCTTTCTTTGCAGCAGTTATAGCATCTACAGGTTCAGCACGAGACATTATACCCTTACGCTCAAAACTAGCTTCTTGTGCGCTCATAGGGTCAAGCTCACTATCTCTTTCTGGTATCTGTCCTTTTAAAGAGTCTAGCGTATCTGTAATTATATCACCAGAGTCAGCAGTCTGTACACCTTCATTATTTTTTTCTCTATTTAAACCACCACGTAAAGCTGCCTGTGTATCTGACAAAGGTATCTCTATTCTAGCACCAGCATCTATAACATCTTTATCATCTATTTGATAATTAGTTTCCATTATAGCTTCAACAGTTGTGTTATTATCTTCAGCAATCTGAGATAGAGTATCACCATCTTTTACTGTATAGCTTTTTGTAGGCACAGCAGAAGCCTTAGCCATTGCTCTATTTACATATGTCAATGCTTCAGGGGTGGTAGGCTGATTCATTGTGGGTGAAGCCATCAAGCCTCTACGAGGGTCTTGCATATCTGGGTCTGATGTTTGACCAATCGAGGGAGCAGTATCTCTGGTGTCATTATACCCACCAAAATTATATGTCTCTACATTATATGCACTAAAAGGGTCTTCTAATACTTGCTGTTGAACAGGTATAGGTTCAGGTACAACAAACATAGGACCACCATAAAAATCCATCATATACATAGGCTCTTCTTCTTTGACTTCCATATCTGCACCAGCACCTACAAGGAAGTCATATATCTTTTGATCTAGGTTTCTTTCGTCTTCGTCGGGTTTAACCTTTTTTGTATCAGGTACTCCCAGCCCCTTTGGTTTATCATCATCCTTTCGGAACTCTGCCATAAAGTTATCTTGAATAGCTTGTGCCGAAGATGTAATTGCCTTTCCACCTACATTGCCTATTCCTACAGACATCATTGAGGCAGCAGCCTGTGCGTTAGCGTTTGATAAATGATTTGGATTATATGTCATTTTAATTACCCTAGAAGTCCCAAATGTTGTCCAAGAAAGAATCTACAAGTTCAGCAGCAACACTAGATAAACCTGACTCCAAAATGTTACTACTGTCTTCTCCTTGATCTATTTTAGCTACGGCTATATTATTGTCTCTTTGCTTTTGACTTTCACCAGACTTCCAAGCCCACCCTAATAGATCTCTTTCTCTCTGTAGTACAGCATCATATGCTGCTCTTGTTAAATTATTAGCTATCATAGCTGCATCTCTATTAGCTTGATTATTTGCAGCATTTTCTGCTGTGGTAATTGACTGTAACCATTTAGCATTAGCTTGTGCAATAATTAAATGGTTCTGTGCATTGAACTGGTCACGTGCATTTGATTGTGCTGCATTAAACTGAGCAATAGCATTTGTCTCACCTGCGTTAAATCTATTTATTGCATTGGTTTGTTCTGCATTAAACTGCGCTACCTGTGACGCTAGACTTGCAAAGAACTGATTAGTTTGATTCTCTGATGTAGCATTAAATTGTTTAGCAGCATTGTCTGCACCTTGGTCACTGAATATAGAACTAATATTTGCTTGATGTTTAAACATAAGAGTTTGTTGCTCATTACTCAGATTAGCCATGTCCATCTGTAAGAAGGACTGAGAGTTTTGTACTGCTGCTCTTTGTCTATTGTCTAGATTAGCTAGATCAATTTGTGACATGGTAGCAGCATCAGCCATTATCTTTGCTTGTTTATTAGATAGGTTGGCTAAATCTACAGTCTGAGCCATCTTAGCATTTTCAAGTGCTACCTGTTGTTCAGCACTGAAGTTTATGTTAGCTATATCCGATATACGTGCAGCATTCTTTACTTTAGCTTGAAAGTTCTGATCAAACTCCATACCTAGAAAGTTTGCACGTTGTCTAGCTTTCTCTAATGCCATAGCTTGCTTATTAGACGCATCCATTTGTGCGATGGGTAATGCTGATTCCATAGCTGCTTGAGTTATAGCCATACCTGCCATACTTGATGCAGACAGTCCACGTGCAGCCATTGCTGCGTTAGCTGCTCTCATAGCTCCTGCAGCCCAAGCAGGTGTCTTGTCATCCTCAAAGTCTTCCATCAATCTACCTAGCTCACCACTTACAGTAGCTGCTTGTGTTTTAGCTAGTTCTTCTTCTACTTGTGATTGATCAACAGTAGTGCCATCTATAAGCTGTTCGGGTGTTACCTGTAGAGGTGTTACTTCTTCTACTCTCTGTGCTTCAGCTAACTGTGCAGCGTCTAATCCTAGTAATGCGGCAGCTTGTGGGTCCATCTGTGCAGCTTCCATTTGAGCTTGGTCACTTACTTGTCCCTGTGCAGCTTGCATATCTGCTGTTGCATCTTTTACAGCATCTTGTGTTAATGTAGCATCCATAGTTGCTGCTGCCATTTGTTCAGGTTCTGCAGCTATAGCAGGTTGTCCTGCAGTCGTAACGGCTGCTTGTGTTGCATCCCCTGCTTGACCAATACCTTCTCCTATTAAACGGTTAGCTCCACCCTCATCAGCTACAACACCAGCCCTTGTAACTGAGGCTGTAGGATTTGTCTGTATCTGTCTTGTCATCTCTTGACCAGATAAAAGGGCAGCTTGTGCATTAGGGTTATTTAAAGACCCTCTTACATCAGGTAGAGAACGAGGCTCTCTAGGATTGTTCGTTTCATTTAATACTGCTTGCTGTTCAGCTTCAGTCATTTCTGAAAAAGGCTTACCGTGCTTTTCTAAGAAACCTTTCTCAGTAGAACTTATTCCTTTATAGTCACCATAATTTAGCAAATCCATAGTAGATGCTGAACCAGGAGGTAGGATACTCATTTTGTTACTTGCTGGTTTTGCTTTAGGTGCTGATCCTCCACTACTACCACCATTGTCTGCAGGTCTACCAAATATGTCTTTTCCTAGATTGCTTATAGCAGCTTTGCCTCTACCTTCAGCAATAGCAGCATTTGTCCTATTTACATAATCCTGGGTTTTTGGCTTTGCCCCTACACCCATTGCTATGTCGTTTCCTAAACCACTAAATAATCCTTTAAAAGCACCAATACGTTTACCTTCAACCATCTGTCTAGCTGCCATAGTATATCTACCCATCTTAGCTGCTGCTGCAGGGTTAGCTGCTAAGAATTGATTAACAGACTTTTGATCTGTAGGTCCGTTATACCCTAACGCTGGTAGTATTTTATTTTGTAATGTCTCAGGCTTAAACCCTGCAAATTTCTTAGCCATATTATTATTTCCCTATTTGCATCCACAATGATGCGGCAATGAATGTTATTACTGCTACTGTTGACATCTTGACCATAGTTGACCACACACCTTTACGTGTATCACGCCATGCTTCTAGTAAGTTACGCATCTCAGTTATATCTTTACGAGCATCGTCATCATGTAGTCCTACTTCACGCAAGGCCATCTTAGCTCCACGCTTGGCTGATCTATCTAACATAGCTTCTAATTCTTCTGGTGTTACATTAGACATAGCTAGACATGTCCTCGTTTGTTACATTGTGTTCAGAATAATCTTGCATGTCTCCATATTTTTGTACACAATTATAATTAGCATACAGAGTTCTACATTCTATTATCTTTTGTTTTAGTTTTGTATATGTAATACCTGTTTCGTTATATTCTGAAAGTAATGAGGAAATAGAATATTTGGTATCATCGTCCGTAAGAGAATTAATATCTGAATCCGAAAGCTTTTCTCCCATAATCCATGCCTCCATACCTTCTACTGTAGTAGCTTCAACTCTTCTTATACGACTCCAAAGTGTTGGACTATTATCTAATTTATTCTTCATAGAAGTTATAGCAGCTTCTAGATCTTCTATAGTTTCATAAGAAGTATCAATATAAAAATAGCGAGACATTAAGTTGTTGCTCCATATATAGTACCACTATTTGTTAGTGTATAAGTATTTCCAGTATCCTCAATAGCTTTACCTGCAGCACCACCTGGTTTTTTATTGTTGTTATTTTTTGTGTTTTGACCACCTGCTTGACCCCAGCCACCACCTCCACCAGATATACCAGCAGCATTTGCAGCAGTTTGTCCTTCATAACCACCAGAGCCTCCAAAAGCAGCCATCCCTCCTACTACAGAGCCAACACCTACACCTCCAAAGCCACCAGTGTGTGACCCTGTACAACCATAATAATCACTTGCAGCACCTGCTGCTTTCCCTGGAAAAGTACTATGTGCATTAGTATAACTTCCTAACACAGATGAATCTAAACGTCTGCCTCCACCACCGCCAGCACGTCTTTGCACGTTAGAATCATAGCCACCGCTGCCTCCTCCTGAACCGCCACCATAACCAGAGTAACCAGCAGATATAAAATCAACATATACAGCATTAGACTCATAACCAGCATTAGAACCATAGCCGTTTATAGAACCACCTGATCCACCTGTATATTGATTAGTACTATTAGCACCTCCTATTCCATCTCCACCTTTGCCACCACCAGCACCTCCGCCACCTGCTGTACCTTTATCTGCAGGGTCTGAGTTATCAACAGAAGCACCACCACCACCTCCACCACCAGCAATAAAAGCACCACTATAATTTATGATAGTTACATTTGAAACACCAGAGTTTATTTTTATTGCATCTCCAGCGTCTTCACCTGCACTGAATGTGAAACTACCAGTAGGTGAATAATCTCCTCCTGCTCCTCCCTTACCTACTATGTAACCACTATTTTTTATGGTACAAGGTATATCAATTATAAGTGCTGGAGTTGATACACTATCAGACCATACCCAAAAGTTAGAAGGTATAACAAGTGTGCCTCCAGAGCTTATATAATCAGAGACAGTTGCTTGTTGTATGTTTGCTTGACCGTTTATATTACCCTCATTAACAGCGTCTACTTCATTAGCAGCACCATAGTATTCGTTAAAAGCGTTCTGCGCTCCAGAAGCTTTACCTATCAAAGCACGAACATCTGAGTCGTTTAATGATACTTGTGTTGTAGTACTACCACCTAATTCTAGGTGAATATCATTAAGACTTATCTGACCACTAGTCTGTAGAGCCATTCTTTAGTTCCTCTATTTCAGCTTTTAACTCTTTTATAGCTTCTATAAGTAATCCATGAAGTTGATCATATTGTACTATTTTATATTCAACATCGTCTTCCCCATGAAAGACTAATGATTTACTTTCTACAGCAGATGGTAATACTTTTTCTACTTCCTGTGCAATTACACCAGCAGATCTTCTTCCATCTTTATTATAACTAAATGTATAACCACCTAACTTAGATACTTTATCTAAAGCATTGTCAATCTTTTCTATATCATGTTTTAGTCTTTCATCTGATACAGTTGTAGAGTACGCAGTTACGTTACCCTCAACGTGTAAATCACCGTCATTCTCTAATCTCATCTCCTCCGTACCAGCAGTCATAAATTCTATATGCTGGCTACCGTCATTGAAGTGAATATGTTCATGTACGTTACCAACATATACATCAGTAGTAGCAGCTAGTCTTTGATCCCCTGCAAGAGTAGCAGCTATAGAAACGTTGGCTGATCCATTGAATGATGTTGAACCTGTAACATCTCCAGTTAAAGATATGGTACGTGCCGTTGCTAGTGTTGATGCAGTAGATGCATTACCAACTAAATCTCCTGTAATGTCTCCTGATGCACTAATAGTAGTAGCACTTATAGCTGCAGAACTATTAGCACCAATAGTAGTACCATCAATACTACCACCGTTTATATCAGCAGTATTAGCTACAAGGCTATCAATGTTAGCTGTGCTATCAATATATAGATTTCTCCATTCCAAGCCAACTGCACCTAAATCAAAAGCATTGTCGTTATCAGGAATTAAACTACTGTCTACTCTAGCATTAATAACTAGATTATCAGCAGTAGTATTTCCTAAAGTAAGGCTACCATCAACAGTTAAACTACCTGTAACATCTAATGCCCCACCAACATTTACATCTGTTGTTGTTGTTACAATACCAGTAAAAGTAGAAGTCTCATCTACAGTAAGTACATCTGTTTTTAGTGTTCCATCAAAGAAGCCATCTTTCCACTCAATAGCAGATGTACCTAAATCATAGGTGTTGTCTACCTTTGGACGTACAACACTAGAAGTCACAACAAGATCAGCAGACGGTCCTAAGTTTTCAATAGGTGGTCCGTTACCTGTACTACCATCGTGGGTATGACCCGTAGATGCGTTAAATGCTCCTTCGATAGCATTGTATTCTGCGTTAAAGTCTGCAGCATCAATAACTGCACCTGTAGCTATATTAGCTGTTGCTTGACGTGTGTATCCTGCCATGATTATTGCCTATCGTTTTGTCTATATTGTAATACTGCTGAGTCTAATGTATAAGGTGGATTAATATCGTCACTTGTTATTCTCATAGCCACTGTATGAAAAGACCCTATGAGGTTTTCGTTATATACTTTCTTTATTTTACTACCAAAGATAACACCCGATCCTCCAAAAACAGCATTAGGTGCACCAAACATAAATACACCACTACCACCTGTAGCTGAATCTATGTCTATCTCTTCTGGTTGTACAATCCTTGAATCACCACCTGAGTCAAAATCAAATAATAACCTAAATTTTAGATCTATTCTACCTCCAGGGTCTGTATATAGTGTAAGCTTGTATGCTGTTTTACGTACTTCAGGATCAGTTACAGGCATGTAAGGAGTTTCTAAAATAGTAGGTATAGTCTCTCCACTAAACCCATTAGTCTGTTCCATCTCATATAGGTAACCATCATTATTAGCAAACATTACAGCTTCTAGTGTATCTGTATATATACTGTCTGCTATATAAGATTTTATTCCCTTAGTTGTTGACCATTGAATATTATCAACACCCTGAGCTACAAATTTAGTAGCTACTAAACCTACAGAGACATTCTTATCTTGTGTTGGTATATAAGCGAATATTCTATATTGACCTTTTTCACGTAGTATAACAGAAGAAAATTGTGTTGTCGAGCCTAAAAAGTCATCTGAGTCTTTATATATTTTATCAGAAGCAACGTCTAAACCAAAGTCACCTATTCTATCTGTAGCACTTAATAGTCTTAATCCATCTGGTGCAAGATACATAATATCCCCACCAAACTCTTGAATACTATCTGCACTTATACAACCCAACTTTTCTGTTATAGGTTGTAGCTGAAAGTCTGATGTAGTGTTACCTACTAGTCTTTTAACAGAGTCTGATGTAAATATAATAAGTTGTTCACGGAAGACTATCATACCTGTAACATTACTACCTACAGATATACTACCTGCACCATCTGCTGCTGCAAAGTTATCTACAGTAAAGGGCGCTGTAAAATATATTTGATGACCCTTAGCATAGAATGCTGTATTTTTAAACAGGGTTACTAACTCAGCACCTTCTACATCTGTATTTATATTAGAACTAGAAGATGTTAAATAAGATGCGGTATTACCAGAAGTATTATATAACATAGGATAGTGTAAGCCATCAACAAATACTACCTTGTTATTCCCATCGAAGTTGTACATAGCTTTGTGGGCTTTACCACCACCTGTTTGAGATGATGTAGTAAGATGTATCCAGTTGGTTCCTGTACTATAGTAGTAAGCTGTCTTATTTAATTCAGTAGAAGAGAGATGACCAAAAGTTAGAACAGTGTCATCAGCTAAAGTTTGAGCAGAGGATAATACAATATTATTTGGGTCTGTTACTGTAGAAACTGTCACAGTACCACTTATGCCTGTGCCTGTGACGTACATGCCTACTTCTATAGTACCGCTATTACCGTCTAACACAACTGCAGTAGTTGAAGATGTAGCACCATTAACATTAGCGGTAGCAGTTTGCAATTCTGTAACAGCAGCAGAGTCTATCTTACGTGCAACTACAGCACGTCCACTAGAGACTACATGTAAACCTATAACATTTCCAGTGCCAGGAATCTCAGACGTACTATATTTTTGAAAGCCTCTTATTTTAGTGTAACCACCCTGTCTATCTGCTTCCATATTTTGTAGTATGGTGGCAGAGCCTATAGCGTTTATGCCTTGTTGCAAGGGTGACATATTAGAGATCAAACCACCTTTGAACTCAACAGGAAATGTGGACCATTGTGTTGCCATTAAAAGTGTACTCTCGTATCTCTTATATAGTCTGTTCTATTAATATTTATACTTCTGAGATGTTTTATACCTTGTTGAAACTTTTGAAGTGCCGAATTAGAATTTTGTGTATCACCACGAAACTGATAAGCGTAATGCATTGCACCGTCAACAATAACAAAGCGATATTGTTCTGGAAGGGATGGGACATCTGTAGCACCTATAAGATCATAACCTATTCTGTAGTATTCATACACCATCTCATATGCTTTATCAGGCATAGGGTAACATATTATTTCTCTGTTTGGGGTTCTTACTATGTGTGTTGGCACAGACTTAGTTTTTGTATTATACTCAGCGTCTGCATACTTTTCTAGGTACTCTTCATATGTCATGTTCTTTAGCTTAACAGTACCTATATTAAGAGTATCATCTCTTTTGATTCTGAAACTATTCATGTTTATAGTTTTTGCGTCATTAGGATAACTATATCTAGGCTCAGACGCTGTAAGGGTTTCTTCATTTTCTACATGATTCCAAGGCCATTCGTACTCTTCTTGTTGAATGTGTCTGATAGAAGAGTTAACTGCCTCTTTAGCAAAAGCAAAAAATCCTGTAACAGTAGTAAAGTTATCCGTAGTTAATTGTACTTCATTAAGTCTACTATTAACGTCATTAACTAATCCTATAAAATTATATGCCATATTACTTCTCTTTTATCTTTAGGAAAATGGAACGTTCAAAAACAAGACCATCCCCTGTGGTTATCTGACAAGTGACTTTATATTGTTTGTTATTTGTACCCAATGCAAAACGTGCAGTAGCAACTTTACCAGAGATAGTAGACTGAACAAATTGTAAGCCATCTACCACTTCAGCATTAGATACTGGTTCTTTAGTACCATCAGAGTCTTTTACAAACCAAGAAGCAGCAGATAGAGTATCATCAGGTATAAACCTTGACCAATCTACACTATAGTCTATAGTTTCATCAGGATCTTTGTCAGGCCATTTATAAGACATTTCTTGTCCTTATCGTGTTATTAGTATTGTAGTAGGTAAACCTCTGTGCTCATCTACAACTAATGTAAAGTTTTCAGGATTTATATGAGTAATTTTACCTAAACTTAAAGAGGGGTTAATCAAAGATATTGTAGGGTTGTCTTGTTGTGGTACATGTACAGTTTTACTTAAACCATAACCACCTTCAGGAAGTATATATACTGTTCTTGTTCTACTAAAATCACCTGCTACTGCATCATAGTCAAATAGATTATTAGCAGGTGTATCTAAGTTTACATTTAAATTGGCAAGTAATGTAGCTAATTCTATAGCTACTCCTACCTGTAAAAAAGCAGTTATATCAACAACAGTAGTTGCTAAATTAATACTACTTGTAGTTATATTTGCTTTTGCGTCAAAGTCAAGTGCTGATATGCTTGTAGTAGAAGATAATCCACCTAAAACAGGAGGATTTCCTTTAGCATCAAAACCTGCTGTACCTGCAATAGTTACACCAATAGCTGCGCTAGGTGTTATGTTAGCTATTCCAACAAAACCTAACGTACCCTCAGTAAAACTTGCAGTAGTTGCACTTGGTGTTACATTAGCTTCAGCATCAAAGTCAACACTGTTTATGATAAGAGGGGCTAAAGTTGATGTAACTTCTTTAGAAGCTGTGAGAGTGAATGTATGATTATTAAGTGCTGCTGTAGTTGTGGCAGCACTAGGTGTTATATTAGCTTCAACAACAAAGTCTAATGTATTAATACTGAAGGTTGAAGTAACTGAACTTGGAGTAATGTTAGATTCAGCATCAAACCCTAAAGAGTTAATACTAGAAACAGAAGAAATAGAAGTTATTGTTTTATTAGCTTTTGCTTCTAGTGTTAAAGTATTAACTACCTGATTAACTACTTGAGAGGCTAAAGTAGTTGCAACACTTGTTCCACCAGGAGAGGAAAAAGGTGCTGCTGAAAAAGCACTAAAGCCTAACATTTTTTATCCCTGCCAGTAAGTTCTACCAGATGCTATAGTAGCGTTGATGTTGGTTAGGTCTTTGCCAGCAGTAGTATACTTGTCGTCAAGTAACTCCATCTCCAGAACCATAATAATGTTACCGACTTGAGCTTTCTTTTCCTCATCAGTACCATCAACCATTTTCCTGTTATTCATTATGTTATTTATGGAATCACAATTGTGTACCATCTTTAGATAATCTCTATCTAACTCATTTACAGCCATTTTAATTTCCTTCTAATGTTGCTATTCTTGCCTCAAGAGTATCTACTTTTGCAGATAATTCTTGAACTGCTTTTACTAATATTGGATAAGTCCTCATAGCATCAGCTTCTAGTCTTTCGGGGTTTTCCGAATTTACTAATCTTGTTCTTGTTGCAGATGAATGTTCAATCTCAACATCTGATAAATCTTGAGCAATGAAACCCACATCTTTTTTAGTGCCGAATGTGCCATCTCTTCTGTTCCAAGTAAATTGCACTGGCCTCATATCATTTATAAAGTTTAGACCATAGGACAAATCCTCAATAGCTGTTTTGTCACGCTCATCAGATAAACTTGTGATTGTTGTGACATTACATCTAAGTGAAGTTATTGTTGAGTCGCCAAGAGTTATTTCGTTGCTTACATTGGTACTAGAGGGTGCTGAAAGGTAACCTATGCAAATTTGATTTGAACCTGTTGAGTTATATCGACCTGCATTATATCCTAAATAAGTGTTATTGCTTCCTGTTGATATGGTAAACCCTGCGAGGTTACCTATCGCAGTGTTATTCCCACCACTGGTTAAAGTATAACAGCTCGAATTACCAAACGCAGTATTTGAACTACCACTACCACCATTATAGCCAGACTGGTATCCCACAAAGGTATTATAGTCACCGCCATCTAGATCATAACCTGCGTTATAGCCTAATAGAGTACAGTAATCACTTCCATTTTGTCCAGAAGCCATTGCTGCATGACCAACAACAGTAGATCTACTGCCAGTACAAATGGAGAATTGGCCGATTGCGATGCCCCTGTCATAATTACTATCAGCAGTATAACCAACACAAGTTTGATAATCACCAGAATAAGTACCATCTAAAGCTGCGTAACCAATAGCCGTATTATACATAGCATTACTAGTGCTATAACGCCCTAGTGCATCGTGACCTACAGCAACTGATCTATAATGATTCCCATCTGACATGGCATCATTACCTACGGCTACAGCTTGATCAGCCCAACAGTCATTACCTGTCTGCACTCCTATCATTACTTGGTTGTCTTTTCCAGTATTACTATAGTTACCAGCATTCCACCCAACATAGGTATTGCTACCACCTGAATCACCTTCACCAGCCCTTCCTCCTATTGCTGTAACATAACTAGCAGTAGTAATATTCTGCCCTGCCTCACATCCTACAAAAGTGTTGAAGTCTCCTGTCGTAAGCGATTCCCCAGCAAGCGAACCTATAGCAGTGTTATAGGATGGACTAATAGTAGCTGCATCCACAGTTTTCAATGCGTCTACACCAACAGCAGTATTGTCTCTGAAGCCAGAATCACCAGTAATTGTTGGAGTGTTATTACCAATGTACAAAGACCTATTGGTTGTATCCTCTGTCATTGATACTGATGAACCACCACCTGATGAGTCTTGCCATGTTGCGTTTGTACCATCTGACGTTAGCACTTGCCCATTAGTACCTGTACCTGAACCTGCATATATACCAGCAGAAAGGTAGAGGTCTTTGAAACGTCCACTTGAGTTGCCTAAGTCAATAGCATTATCTCTCGTTTCTCCGTTACTACCTACAGGGTTTACAAAGCCTTTAAAATTAAGTCCTGAGTTGCCAGCGTTGTCAGCTATATAAAAATTATCCCCTCCTTCAACCCCAATTCTACCAACATCAGTACCGTTTTTGCGGAATTTTACAATGTCGCCATCGGATGTTATTCGGTTAAAATAAGCTACTACATTTCCAGATCTTGAAACAGCCAACCAATCATTTGCTTGATACCAAAAACCTTCCTCACTGCTTGAACTGCTTTCAGAAACATTTGCTGTTGTAGCAATCCCAACATTACCGCTGCCGTCAATACGCATATGTTCCGTGCCATCTACTGCAAACCTAATATTCGATGATGACGCTTCATTGTTTAAGTCTGCATTTAAAATAAGACTCCCTGCATTGTCCATAGACAAAACACCTTCAGTATTGTTTGTGGTGTCAGTCATATAAAATGAAGGAGCAGAATTGCTTATATGGAGTGAACCTGTTGGATTTGTTATTCCGATACCTACGTTACCAGCGTCCGTTATGCGAAGTCGTTGCGTTCCACCAGTTGAAAAAGCTAATGTATTAGTTGTTGGGCTAAACATACCAGTGTCGGTATCGCTAGCAAAAGTATAACTTGGAGAAGCACCACTTCCTAATGTTGAAGAGGAAACAGTACCTGTTGTTAAATTGCCTATAATTAAATTAGCATTAGTATAACCTGTTGCAGTTGTGTCTATTGCTGTAGAAGGTACAGTTTGTGTATCTGTAAATAACCTAAATGTATTATCTGTAGATGCATCATAATATAAGCCAGCATACTTAGTTGTACTAGACTCTACATACTTTCCATAAAATCCAAAGTCTGTAACATTTCCTGTATTAGCATTTGTAAGACCTGTAAAGTTATTGTCTGTTATAACAGAACCTGTTTGTGTTGTACTACCAGAAACAACTAGGTTACCTGCTACGGTAAGGTCATTAGAAACGGTTACATCATCAGGTAAACCTATAGTTACTGTACCTGAACTTTCTGCTACAGTAGTTTCGTTGCTAGTAGCAGCAAAAGTAATAGTACCTCCTAAAGCAGTTGCAGTAGAGTTTGAACCATCTGATACAGTTATAGAGCTATTAGCTAGTTTTGCATTTGCTATAGACCCTGCAAGTTGGGCATTAGTAATTGTACCTGTGAGTGAACTTGTAGGATAACCAGTTGCATCCTGCAAATCAAAAGCAGGAGTAGCATCAGTAGCACCTAATGCAAGACTTACACCACCAAAGGAAACAGAAGAATTTGCTAATGCTGAATTAGGCAGTGAGCTAATACCAGAAATTTCTGAGTCAACATATGCTTTGATAGACTGTTGTGTAGCTAATTGTGTAGCTGAGTCACTAGCCATATTATCTTCGTCTAATATAGCTGTACCACTTACACCAGTGTTTATAACTGGTGAAGTTAATGTTTTATTAGTAAGTGTATCTGTAGTTGTTCTTGCTACAAGTGTATCTGTGGTAGCAGGTAATGTTAGAGTAATATTACCACCAAAATCACCATGAGCAGGAGCCTGAAGTCTTGCATAATGAGCATTACTAGCTTCACAATAAAAGTCTACGTAGGACTGTGTACCATTATTCTTTATAGATACTGAGCCTTGACCCAGTGTTACACCATTTGACCCACCAACTATAACACTGTCTGCCTCAAGGTTTGATATAAGAGTACCAGTTGTTATTGAAAGATCACCAGTAGAAGTACCAGTAAAAGTACCTGTACCTAACTTAAACTTGTTTTCACTTTCATCAAAACCAATAAATACATTAGCATCGTCACCTCGTTCTATAACAATACCTGCGTCACCTGTTGCTGACCCACTACGTCCATTTGCTAATTCTATTAATTTATCTGTAAGAACTTTGTTAGTTGAATTAATAGTAGTAGTGCTACCGTCTACTGTAAGATTTCCACTAACAGTTAAGTTACCACTTGCATCTTTAAACATGGCTTTATCAGCAGGATAGGTCATAAATATATCTTTAGTACCTGCTGATAAATCGACAGCAGATGTACCATTAGAACCAGATAAAATAGTAGTACGACTAAACGTATTGCCTGTGTTCCAAGTACCTATGCCTACTTCCCATTCATCTACTCCTGTACCAGTATGTGACAGGCTGTAGTAAGTAGTATCACCATTTGACATGTAAGATTGAAACTGATCAAACGTAGCAGAAGTGCCACCTAAACTGATAGCACCTGTGCCTGTAGTTGTAGTTTCTTCTTTTACACGATCTTTTAATACAAAAGCCATTTACGAAGCCTTATTATGTTATTCGGATAACTGCGTTAGATGCATCTGCTGCCGGGAATACTACAGTGAAATCACCATTAGTTGCTGTAACCGTACTACCAAAATCAAAAACTGCAATAGCTTTATTTGACTTTGATGAGTTATATATTATAGCACCATCTGCAGCTAATGTCAAAGTAGAAAATACTTCATCTGCAAAATCTAAGAAGGCTGTAGTTCCTGATAAAGTAATACTTGCACTATCTAAGTTTTGACCACCTGCACTATAGTTTGTACCAGTAGCTTCATCACTATTGCCTGTTACATCTGAGTAGTTTGTAGTAGCTGCACCATATGTACCTGTTGGTGAAGCCTTAATTAGAGCTATCTTTAATGTATCTGTGTCTAAGTCGTGAACACCCCCAAGAAGCTCTTGCTTGAAGCTGCTGCACATTGCCGTTGTGATTGCCATTTGGAAATGTCCTCTATATGTTTAAATGCACAAAGAGGCCAGCACTAAGCCAGCCTCTAAGTTTAACTTTATTAAGCAGCGTTGTAGATAGCTGACACCAATCCTTGTGGGCGTAGAATTTTACGTCCGTATAGGTGCATACCACGTACAATGTCTGCAAATGAGTCAGGATCTCTGTAGTTCTCAACTTTGTTGATCTGCTCTGCAGTAGCTACAGCTTCTTGCTGACCAGCTAAGATCACACCATAGTTTGCGTCTTGTGCTAGTGCTCCTGATGTACCTGCACCTGTACCTTTAGCAGGTAAGTTGTTAGATACGTGTACTGCGAAGCCATGTAAGTTGTTCATCACAAGACCGTTTTGTAGACCTGCTCCACCGAAATCTGCATTCAGAAGACGTGAATCTTCGTCCTTTAACATTTCCATGAATACTGGATCTACTACCAACCAACGTCCACGTGCATCAACGCTTGCTGTATCCATCTGACGTGCCATACGTGCGACAACAGTTAATGGTGATACAGTAGTTGCTGATAGTGAAGTTGCACCAGGCAAACGTGTTGCTAGTGGAATAGAATCACCAGTAGCATATGCTGTTGATGCTGCGTCAGCAGATCCTAATTGACCCATATCAGTAGCATCCAACTGGTTAGTCTTTAGAAATTCACCGTTGATTTCACCTGCAGTTGGGTGTTGTGCAGTACCTGAAGCTGAAGTGATCAAGGCTCCTGATGTGTCATAGCCTGACATGTAAGATAGAACGTCTACGTCAATAGCGTCAGCCATTTTATATGCTGCTCTGTCTGCAGCTAGGCTTACGAAGTCAACGTGTGAGAACTGCTCTTCAATGTCATCCATTTTAAAAGCAAAGTAGTTAGCTTTGTCAATGGTTAGCTGGAAGTCAGTGTCGTCTAACTTCTCTACAGAAATACCTGTATGACGCTGTAAAGCGTTTACAGTTACGTCTGGTTCTTTTTGGATGCGTACAACGTCACCCTGACTTGCAATGTCACCAAAGTATGAGTTGTTGGTAATTGCACTTATTACAGACGCTTTGCGTAAAGCAATTTGTGCCTGTTTGGAGTACATAATCGGGCTGAAGTTGCCGTCAAAGCCTCCGCTTGCTGATGTAATAGCCATAGTTAATTCTCCTTATAGATATGGCGTTAAAGTAATGCTACATATCCACCATGAAGAGGCTCTTTGTATTAGGGTAGTCAACGTTGCTTCTAGGCTGCGCTGCCTGTCTGCGTTGGGCCTTTACTAGGAGGTAGTTCTTTTTGTGTGGCTAGTGCTTTAGTTAAGCATACACACATTAACTGCTGTGTATATGCTATAGTTTTATCTACAATATATATTTTGTCAACTATTTTCTTGACATATCATAAATAAATCTTCCGTTACGTTGAGCGTCTAGTATTTCTTCTTGACGCTTTTCGTATTCTTTTATTGACATTGCAGCTACTTCTGACTCTTTTACATACTTAGATGTATCGTCTGGGTCAGGGGCAGTAGTTCCTTTTGCTTTGATAGAGGATGCTGCTGCTTTATCTGAGTTAACCTTTTTAGTTTTAGTAATACCCTTGTCTACTTTATACAAATCAATCACACGTGCTACAGACTTTGCATCATCTAAATTTTCATACAAAGCATCTTGTACCCACTTAGGTTGTTCTTCTGCCCAGTTATGGAAAGAGTCGTCTGAACGTATTTGATCAAAGTCAGGATGCATAGAAGCTAGTTCTGCTTCAGCCTTTTCACGTTTAGCTGTAATACGTAGTTCTTCGAACTCAGCCATACGAGATTCAAGATCCTTAGCTGTAGCCTTTGACTTCTTGTCAGCAATAGCCTCAACTATACCTGCTACGTCTGGATACTCTTTACTCCAAGCTTCTAGCTCTTCGTCAGTTTTAGGAAGTACAAGTTCGTTCTTTGATGCTTTTTTTAGTTGTACTTCTAATGCTTCTAACTTTGCGTTGAACTCTTCTTCTTTTTTCTGTGAGTGTCTACGAAGATCACCATAACGTTTCTTGAAGTTCTTTTCTTCAGCACTTAACTCAGAGTCATTTTCTTGTGCTTCTGCTTTGGGTTCTTCTTCTTGTTCGGTATCACTTTTTGCCTGTACTGGTTCAGCTTCAGGCTCTTCGCTACTGGATTTATCTTCAGTACTTTCTTCATCTTCTATACCTAGTGCTTCTTTCTTTAAAGCCAGAAGCTCTTCTTCATCTTTTTTAATACGCTCTTCATTACTTAGGTAGCCACCTTTACCCATCATTACTTTTGGGATTTCTGGTTTTACCATTGGGTTTGGTTTTGCTGGTTCGCTTGTAGCCATTTATTTTCTCCTTATGTTGGGGTCAGCCGTAGCTGAGTGGCCTTATAGTTATTTGGATATTACTTTTTCTTTTTAGCTTTTTTTCTTTTTTTGGCAACGCCACCTTTATACATCATACCTCTTCTTGGATCACCAGCATCAATATTATCTTCTTCATCAGAAGGTGCAATATCTCTACCAACCTCTGCTATACTTGACCCTGTTTCATTTGAAATTCTAGTTATATCATCTGCTCTAGCTCTTGCTTCTTCACGTTTGTCATTAGAATTATTAGTTGTTTCTCTACGTAATTCTTCAGTTTTGGTCACTGGCTTACTAAAACTGTCCTGCAGATCTTTTGATATTCTATCTACTTGTTTTGATATTTCAGGATCGAGTCCAGTTATTTCAGGATCTAGTCCAGTTATCTCTGGTGTTGTTACTTCTGGTTCATACACATCTGGTGTAGGAGGTAAAAACTTTTCTGGGTCTGTTATTGCAGCAGCAATAAAAGCTTCATTGTCTTTTGGTTTTGCTATCATCTTTGATGTTTCTTTACCAAATAATCTTTCCAAAAATGTAGACTTACCTTCTATTTCTACTAGATTATTTAACTTCATTCTATCTATGTCAGTAGTAGCAGTATCATCTAACCTTCTTTGTATTTCGTTTTTTAGTTTTCTAGATTGATCTGCCATTGCTACTTTCATAAAGATACCCATAATAGGGTTTGCACCCATAGCAAGCCTTGATAATGTATTTGTTATCTTGGAGTCCTGTTGTCCTTGTACCATATCGGTTAGTTCTTGTAAAGAAAGCTCTTTATAATTTATACTCTCTGCCACTGGCATAGAAGAATTACTATCCTTATCACTATCAGTAGATACAGAAGATGAAGGTGTTACAATAGTAGATACAGGGTAATAACCTACAGGTATTTCAGTAGTTGGTTTACCATCAACAAAAGTAATAACTATCTTGTGTCCTGCATCATTCATATATTCTCTAAGTTCAACCATGCCTGTGGGTACAGTACCCATATCACCTATAGGAGAGCCTACAGGTACATCTGCCCTAGACATATCAAAGCCACCTTTTTTTGAATAGAAAGGTTGTTCATCAGAAGCTATACCACCTTCGTTCATAGTTACAGGCTCTTCCCCAGACTCAAATATTTCTAAGTCTGATATTTCTAAACCTAATTCATTATCATCTATAGGTTCATCCATAGGTTCTCCACCTATGCGTCCATCCTCAGACATCTGAGCGTAGCCCATCTTAGCTTCAGCACGAAGATCTTCAAATAGCTTTACACCATGAAAGTTTACTACATCAGCAGGTATAACAATCTCACCTTCACTTAGGTTAGCTGGTATATCATCTCGTACATTCTCTGCTGTGGAACCCATTGGTATTTCGTTGCCTGACACAGGATCTATACCTATAGTATTGTCTGGTACTTCTTCTCCAAAGCTCATCTCCATTTGTTCTTCAACAGTACCACCTTTAGCCATACCTATTCCCTCTACTAAGAGTGAGTCATCCTGTCCTTGATACATATCTATTCCTTCTTCTACTAAACCACCATTTGAAAAGTTACGTTCTAATATATCTTCTACTTCGCTCCTGAGTGGCAAGTCTTTAACACCCATTTTCTTTTGTATTGTCAGAGCTTCATCTCTGTCTAATACACGATTTACTTTCATGTCACCACCGACTACCCAAGTTTCGGCATCTGCTTGACCATCCTGATATGTGTAACTGCCACCTTCAGGTAACTTATCATTAATATCAGTTCTGCCTCTAGCTTTCATGTAGGATAAAAGTTCTTCACTAGTATCATCAGCCATATCCACTTCAAGAAAAACCTGATCTTCTGCTCTACGTTTTACATAAAACTTTTTTTGTTTAGTTACTCTTTTCTTTTCTTCTTCAGATAGATCTGCTATTTTCTTTTTACTTATTAGTTTACCGTCAAGATAATTAAAAGTCTTTTCTTTAAAAGCTTTAGGAGTAATACCTGCCTTTATTAATTTATTTTTTTCTGCTTCATTTATTATTAAATCTTCTGGACCTAAATGATGAGCTACAGGTTTTGTAGTTGCATGATATCCTGGCCTAGAAGCTACTGCTCTTACTTTACCAAACGGTGCAACTTTACTTGGTTTTTCTACAGCAAACCCTGCTTCTCTTAGTTTATCTGCAGTTTCTTGATCTGGTAATACTTGCATATCTCCAGTTGGTTTTGCCTTTTCTCCCTTAGATCTTTTTGCACCTTTACTTGGCACATACATATTACCATTTTTACCCTTAAAAGTAATAGGTGGTATAGATGCAGATATCCACTGGCCTACTGGTATTTCATCATCAGCATTTACAAACAAAGGATAAAGCTTGCCATCTTCTGCCTGTGTTGCAATACGATAAGCTTTACGTGTCTTTTTAAAAGGTTGTGCAGCTTTTGATGATTTAACTGCTGTCATTGCAGGTTTAGCCATTGGTGCTACTAGACCTGCTGCCTCCATAGCTGTAAGCAATCCAATCTTTTTATAGTCGGGTTCTTCTTTATTTAGTTCTTTACCTATTTCAACAACTGAGTCAAGTGGTGTTAAAGCAGTAGCACCTCTCATAGTCTTTACACTAGTAGGTTCTTCTTTACGATAGTCTGCAGTTAAGGGATTAAACTTACTTAAAAAGTCTAGCAATCCTTCACTATTTTTATCCACCGTTCAGTGTCTCCCTAAGTAGCTTTAGCTTTCTGAGTACGTCTATAGCACCCTGCTGTCTGTACACTATTACAGAATCATTAGCTGATTCCATTGTACGTTGTCTCATATTTATTAGATCGTCTATGTGTTCTTTAAACTGATCGTAACACTCTTTGTCATTAACCAACTGCTTGAGGTGCATTACCTGTAAATCCTTGCTCTCCAGGCGTAGGTGCTGTACCTGTACCTATTTGTGAACCTCCACCTCCAGATGTGTCAGCTACGTCAGGAGTGTTTACACCTTCAGCACCTTCAGGGGCTGCTGCTGGTGCTTGAAATGCTTTTAGTATTTCTGCCTGTATAGCTGCGTCTTGCATAGAGTTAGTAACCTTATCAGGGTCTAAGTCCATACTCTTAGCAATCTCACGTATAATGTAATCCATCTTAGCAAAAGGTGCAAGTACTGGATTCTGTGCAACTTGTAAGAACTGCATCAAGCGTTGGCTACGTACTTCGTTAGCCATCAAGCTTTCTGTACCTGATGCATTTACTTCTAAGTCACCCTTAATGTCTTCGTCATAGTCAAACTGCATGTTGAATGCAAAGAATGCTTTGCCTAGTGGTCTGATTAGATAGTCATCAACATTTTTTACAACAGTTCGTATAGAGCCGTTAGCTGCAGACATAAGCATACTAATCCCAGAAGCAGTCCTTCCCACTCCTGATACCCCAGTTTGTCCATGTGCGAACGAAGGAAATCCCGTACTTTCATCAGCTAACTGCCTCGCTTTGTCAAATAGTTGCATATTTTCATTTGCTACATTAGGAAACTTTGTACCGAAGATGCCCTGACCTGGCGCACCTCCCTGTCTCCGAAACACTTTACCAGGGTACACAGACATATCTTGGCCTGGTACTAGGTTAGTTTCATCAACTTCAATGATAAGGTTACCAGATAGTGCAGCATTGTCAATAGCCATTCTCATAAAGCCATTCATTAATGTCTGTGTATCATCCATGTTCTCAGCAATACCTACACCAAAGAAGGAGTATGGGTTATGCTCGAAGGGTGTTGCGTAGTAAGGAATACGTGTAGGCTTAAATGGATTTAGTACAAAGCGTAGAACTTCACCATTACATGCCCATATGTTACAGTTAACCTCATCTAAGTCTTCTAAGTCTTTAGGTATATTAACACCGTGATCTTCAAGTATCTTTACATCAACGTAGCCCCAGAACTCTAAGACTTCCCAACGCTCAGAGTTTGGCTGAGTGTCATCGTCTTCCATAGTCATTTCCCAGTACTTCTGAGTATAGTCTGGTCCTGCATCTACAGCTTTTTGTACTGCATCTTCCATAAAGTATGGGCGGTTCTTCAACGCTCTTAGTTGTGTCCTTGACATCTTATGTCTTTCAACAACGTATTCTGCATCCTGCATAGAGTGAGCTTCAGGGTCAGGATAGAAATCCCACACACTTACGTGACTACACTCTGGTACTGTTTTTACTAGAGGGTCATACTCACCATCTTCGTTCCAGTTAGGGTACTCTTTATCTACAGCAAATGGACCTTTCATAACACCAGTTCCTAGCAGTGCCATTTCAAATGCCATACTTCTTAGATGTACGTTAGCTCCACTCTCTTGTAACTGATCATGTATTTTCTTTTCCATCTTCTTAGCTGCAATAGTTGCAGGATGAAATGTAACAGTTGTAGGTGAAGTACCAGAACCTTCTACTATCTTTTCAGATACAGCTTCTAATTTTTCTTCTAGTGGACCTAATCTGCCCTGTAAATCTTTTAGTGTTTCACCAGGTCTTAGCTCTGTAACGCCATCAATAAGATATGGGCTTGGAGCTTCATCTCGTGTTACAGCTTTTAATGCATCCCCTGCTTGTTCTGCATTGGGATCTATATTTATGTGTACGGACTCTGCTACACCATCAGGTAATATAGAAGGGTTTACCGTTAGTGGAAAGTTGTTGTTACCAAATAGTACATCTACTATCTGTCCGTATGCTGCTAGTGTTTTTGTCTTAGTTACCTTAACAAATATACGAGACTTTTCTGAGTCTGTGAACTTTACATCAGAACCATACAAGCCACGATAGTTACGATAGGCTCTTAGCCATCTAGTTTCATCAGCGTACCTAGCGTCTTCTGCTCTTTTGTATCTGTCTTTTATAAATGAAACTACACTAGACTTTTCCTCAAAGATACTGTCGAGACTGTCCTCTGCAGCTACAACATCATCTGTCTCAAACATTTCTTCAGCCATTAGCTGTTATCCTTTCTTCTCCAAGGTCCATTATCAAAAGCTGCTTGCTCTTCACAGTTAGGACATGTGGTGTTCCACATATTTGTATTATAAGTTATCTCGCACTTAGGGCAAGTCTCTACTATATTAGTATCCGAACGTGGAATCACTAGCTTGAAATCCTGATCTTTGTTTAGCTGGGTTATAATCCCATATGCTGCTTCTTGGTCTTGTCATTATACCATACCTTAACGCATCGTACAAGTGATCTTCTGCTTTTGTATCTACATCTTCTGGATTCTTTTTATCCAAAGGTATGCTTGGTATCTGTGATATAGTGTTTCTACAGTTATCCATAAACACAAGCATAGGCTTTTCTAAGAAATCATCTACTTTTAATCTTCGATGTATTTCGTTCTTACCTGCGATACGTGAGCCTCGTGAACGATCAGAAGGACGCCATCGACAACCCTTCATGTTCATTTGTTCAGCTAGTGATGGCCCAGTATCGCCACGGTTGTGCCACAAAGAACTATCAAGCACCCCGTATCTCATTCCACCATCTTTTGCTTCTGCCTCTAGTATCATATCTGCTAGATCAGAAGCTGTAACTTTAGAGACATACATCTCACGATAAACTATAAGCTGTTCATCAGGAGATACAGTAAACCAAAGCACCCCAGTGTAACTACCATAACCATAATCACACGCTCTAAACTTAGCCCAGTTATCGGGTACTTCAAAGCTGTCAATAACGTGGATTGATCTGTCGAACTCTGTAAAGGCTGCTCCTTCGTTGATGTCCCAGTTTCCTTCGAGGAGTTGCTTCCTCTGATGCTCTGGTAATGATAGGAGCATGGCCTCATAGTCACCCTCTTCGGCAAGGTATGGGTTATCGAAGAGAGATGCAGGAATAAACCTACGCTTGAATAGAGGCTGACCTTCCTTGCTGTGTCCTTTAGGATATACGATTGTTTTACTTGATTCAATGTCTGTCGCCCAAAAAGCTTTATCTGAGGGTGAAGGATCTATAAACATCTTCTTGACCCAACTATGTCCAGCACCACCTGGGTTTGTTGTAGCTCTCATGTAAAGTCCTAAGTCTCTACTGTGTGCGCTACGAAGACGTGACCTCATATAATCCCAAGCGTAAGGTGTAGGCCATTGAGTAAGTTCGTCAAATCCAATCCAGTTAAAAGCCTGTCCTTGGTATCGTGTGACATCGGTATCTTTATCCAGATACGACATCCACAGTCTTCCACCTTTAGGAGAAGTCCACTGTGACTTACGCTCTGACCATTTGATTCCTGGTACTGCACGTGGATATAACTCCTGTGACTTTTGTATTAGTTCCCTTAGTTCCTCAGTTGTGTGTCGCACAAGGAGTCCAGAGAAGTTAGGATCGTTCAGGCCGTGTAATGGATCTGCTAACATAGCATATGATTTACCACCACCTGCTGCCCCTCCATACAGAACTTCTCTTTCAGAAGAACTCAAGAAGGAGGTCTGTGGACCTTCATTCGGTTTGAATACGACTTCTTGTGCTTCTTCAACGTCATAGTCAGTTGCTACTACCTGCGCTGGGATAGGTTCGTTCTGGGGGGCTTCTATCTCCGCTGGCTTCTGAGTATGCACCGACTCCTTGTGTTTCGAGTTTTTCGATTTCCGCAAGCGTTTCTTCGAGCCACCTGGCAAGCTTACGTTTAGTGATAGATGCTTTTCTACGTCTTTGCTCAACTTCTATTCTCTTCTTTAGACCCATGTGTGATATGTAGCGGTCTGCTTCTTTACTCAACCATTGTGCTACTGCTCTATAACTATACTGCTTGAGGTGTCGTTTTGCAAGCTCTAATGCATCTAACTCATGTTCTATGGGTACAAGTAATCTGTCATTGTCAGGATCTAGTTCATAACCAAACGGTATCTTCTTAGTTAGCCTGACAATCTTGTGCCATTGTTTGTTGTGTGTCTTAGGCGGTTTGGGTAATTGCCAAAAGCCTAACTCTCTT
>Ga0208793_1000571_pt1 | contig 24493 bp, 16 predicted proteins | sample 17_taG_FD_184092 | JGI IMG/M metagenome (GOLD analysis project Ga0208793, IMG submission 184092) | Marine viral communities from the Subarctic Pacific Ocean - 17_ETSP_OMZ_AT15314 metaG (SPAdes) (version 2) | ecosystem: Environmental > Aquatic > Marine > Oceanic | place: Pacific Ocean | collected...
TAATAGTTGATTTAAATTTTGGAAGTGAATTAGTTTCACTAGTTACATTTGAATGTGATGGTGGTAAAATAGAATTTGGTAACTTCAAACTATGGAGATTAAGTTCTAATTGTCAATAAAAATTAAATAAAAATGAAAAAAATGAAAATATTAAATTCTCAAGAACTCCAAGAAAAAATTGACAGCGGAGAAAAATTCATTGTCGATATGTATGCTGATTGGTGTGGACCATGTAGAATGTTATCAAGAATAATTGAAAGTGTAGATAAGAAAATGACAAGTGAAGGTCATAAAGTTAATCTATATAAATTTAACATTGAGTCTGACAATCAAATGTCTGCAAAATTAGGTGTTCGCTCAATACCTGCATTGTTGGCTTTCAACGAAGGTAAAAATGTTGAAACAAAAATAGGTTTAGTTCAAGAGAATCAAATAATTCAAATGGCAAACAATATATTGTAGATGATTATATTAGGGTTAAATTTAGGTCATGATGCTTCAGTTTCACTTTTAAAAGATGGTAAAGTTATTTCATCTATATCGTGTGAAAGAATTTATAGACTTAAAAAAACTTCTTACATTGATTGGGTAGCAATAGATTATGTTTTAAGTGATTCTAATATTTCATTTGATGAGGTAGATTATATAAGTGTTGGGGGGTACGATAAATGGAGTTCAAACGGATTTATAGAAATTTATTTAGATAAAGATGAAGATAATCCCTTCAAAGGTGAACTCCCACCTCTAACCAAGTATGGGTACGATATATTTAATGATAATTGGTTAGTAACACCAACTACAGACAGGGAGTCATTCCCTTTCATAAATATTAATGTGGTTTTAGAGGGTCATTATGTAAAAAAAGGTTACTTAGTAAATCATCAAACTGCACACGCGGCATCATCCTTTTACACATCACCGTTTAAAGAATCTGTCATAATGACATTAGATGCTTCGGGTGAATATCCTGAAAAAAGTGGGTCTTACCATTACGGTAGTAATGATAGGTTAGAAATTTTAGGGGCACCTAATACATTAGTTGGTGTTTTTTATGACAAAATGACTGATTGGTTATCGATAGGACCTGGATTAACTAAAGCTGGGACGTTGATGGGGTTATCATCATTTGGTAAACCCAATGAAATAGCTATTAATCAATGGAAGGATTTTATTATTAATAATAATGGTAAATTAAGTTCAGGTGATTTAGAGTTTTATTATATAATGGGTTCTAAATTATCGGGATTACCTCCACATACCTATAGGTCTTGGATAGAAAAAGATAACATATTATACCAAGAAAAACCTAAGTTTAGTGGTAATAGAACAATACTAACTAATTCAGAAGTTGATAAGGTAAAGGGTATGGACTTAGCCGCTTCAGTACAATATATTTTTGAAAAAATAGTTCTGATGTTTGTTGATGAATTATACGAATTAACAAAAGGTTATAATGGAGGTAATTTATGTTTGGCGGGTGGTTCATTTTTAAACTGTAATGTTAATTATAAAATACTTAAAGAAAGTAAATTTAAAAACATTTACATTTATCCCGCTTCAGGTGATGATGGGTTATCTGTTGGTTCTACACTTTATTCTTATCATAATATTTTAGGTAATGATAATAAAGAGTATAGTAATTCAGAAATTGTTTATACGGGTAAAAAATATACTAATGAAACTATTGGTGTGAAATATGATGTGAAGGTAATTTCTAAAATGATTAGTGAATCTAAAATTATTGCGTGGTTTCAAGGAGGTTCAGAATTTGGACCAAGAGCGTTAGGTAATCGTTCATTTATAGCTAATCCTGCTGACCCTAATATGAAAGATATCTTAAACGCTAGAATTAAATTTAGAGAATGGTTTAGACCATTTGCGCCATCGGTTACTGAAGAAAACTGTCAAGAGTATTTTGACATTGATGTTCCATCACCTTTTATGTTATATACATGTCCCGTTAAAAAACCCGATTTAGTACCATCCATTACTCATGTTGACGGTACTGCTAGAGTTCAAACAGTTAATCAAAAAGATAATCCAACTTATTATGAGTTAATAAGAGAAGTTGAAAAATATACCAACATTCCTATGGTACTTAACACTTCTTTAAATATAAACGGTCAACCAATAGTTGAAACAATAGAAGACGCTATTGATTTATTTAATAATAGTGACGTTGACGCAATAGTTATTAATAATAGAATGATATTAAAATGAAAAAAGTTATAGTTTACACCATGAAAGGATGTCGTCACTGTGACGATATGAAAAAAATGTTAAAGGACTCTAAAATTGAGTTTACACCAAGAGATATAGATGTATTTAAAGATGAATATGACTTATTTGTTCAGGCTACGGATAGTGAGTTTATTCCTGCGTTTATGTTATTGACTGTTGAAGGAGGTAACAAAACATCTAACATAAAATTACTGGTACCTGATGATGACTTTGAAGATTTAGATGAAGCTTTGGTTAAGGTGAAACGATATTTAAAATAATATCATTTCACCTACTTTATCTTTTACTTTCCATATATTAAAATGACTTATAATTTCTTCTGAGAAATCATACTCATTCAAATCCCACCTCTTAATTATTTCATCAGGTTTAAATGTAAATAAATCTAAAATTAAAGACTCTAACCATTCGTTACTTGTCATTAAACTATTAGAAGTAACTTTAAGTGATACATTCTCCCAATTAATTGTGTCGTACTTAGCGTCTGTAAAAAATTCAACGGTTAAGTCACGACACAGTCCTCTTTCAAATATATTATAAACAATGTAGTTAAAGTACGACTCAAAAAGTTTAGATGTTTTTAAGTTTTTACCGTAATGTTGTGATGATTTAAAAGTTTCAACAGAAGAATTATTTTTTAAAATTTTATAATCCTCAAAATTATTTAACACATCACTTATGGTATCTTCATTAAACTCGTTTGTAGTAAATACAATATTTAAATCAGTACAAGCGGTAAACCTGTAGTGTTTATTATTTAACGTATCTAAATAGGTTTGTTTTTTTATTGAATCCGATAACTCATCTTTAGTATATGTTTTTTTAAAATAAATCGATTCTTCCTCAACATGTGTGTCATATTCGATAAGGTCAACAACATTTAAATTTATATCACTACTGAATAGTGTTTTATAATATGATATAAATAATTTAGATAAGTTAATTGGTGTTTTATGTGTGGTATTTCCTCTTACCACTATGAAGTTACTGTTGTTTATTACTTGTATGTTTGTTTTATGATTTTTAGTTTCTTTTTCTATCTCAAGAATTACCTTATTAACTAATAGATTAGTTAAGTCTTCGCCTCTTGAATAAGTTTGTACTATATAGTTTGGCATATTAAATGACTTTTAAATATTTATTAAATGTATTATATAAAAAAAAACTTGAATGATAAATACAAATCGGTATTTAAAATGGATAATAAACTTTTTTGTGAGTATTTATAAAATAAGATAAACCCTTTGAATTGCACCAATGGCTAAAAACATTATAATAGTACCACAACCAACAGGTACGACACTTCCTTATATTATTTTTGAGAACACTAATGGTGATACTATTTCATTAAATGTTCACAATGACGGTCGTCTAACTTTTTCAGGTGCAACACATGGTGATGCTTTAGTTGTTATTGATGAAGATAGGTTAAATGTTAAAGGTTCTATTATCTTAGGTAATGACGTAGCATTTAATGGTATTGGTTCCATTACGGACACTGGTGGTTGGAAAGGTAGTACTCAAGGACTAAAAGGTAATCATGGTATTGATGGTGATAAAGGTTTAAAAGGTATACAGGGACCTGTAGGACCAACAGCTAATAGAGGTACAAGTGTTGATGGACCACAAGGTGATAAAGGTAGAAAAGGGTTAAAAGGTCTCAAAGGTAGAATCGGTACTATAGGTACTAGTTGGGCGTTCCAAAATGATGGTGATAAAGGTTTAAAAGGACCACAAGGTCCAACATCCACTGAACTGGGTCCAAAAGGTGAAAAAGGTAATCGTGGAGTTCAGGGTGAAAAAGGTATTAAAGGTGCTATTGGAAATAAAGCCAGTCAAGGACCTGTAGGTTTACAAGGTTCAAATTCAGATAAAGGTATCGTTGGTGATAAAGGTAATAAGGGTTTAAAAGGACCACAAGGACCTAAAGGTGTCAAAGGTATTAAAGGTGAAAAAGGTAAAAAAGGTTCTTTAGGGACACAAGGACCAGTTTCACAATCGGGTTCATCTGCGGATAAAGGACTTAAAGGACTTAAAGGTCTTCAAGGAACAAAAGGTCCGAAAGGTATTCAAGGTACTCAGGGATTACAAGGACCAATAGCAAGTGTTGGCTCACAAGGGCCAATAGGACCTAAAGGTCCAACAGGACAAAAAGGTATCAAAGGACTGAGAGGTGTGAAAGGTCTTAAGGGTGTGAAAGGTCTTAAGGGTGTGAAGGGACATAAAGGACTTATTGCTGTAAGTGGTGATAATGGTCAACAAGGCCCAACGGGGGCTCAAGGTCCAATAGGTTATAAAGGGGACAAGGGACTTAAAGGTCTTCAAGGAACAAAAGGTCCGAAAGGTATTAAAGGACCACAAGCCAGTACAACTACACAAGGGCCACAAGGACCACAAGGATTACAAGGAATCACTTCAACAGATAAAGGTATTAAGGGTCAAAAAGGGTTAAAAGGTGTAAAGGGTTTAAAAGGTTTAAAACCTAATAGAGGTACTCAAGGAGGTATCGGTACACAAGCATCACAAGGACCTACTGGACCAACAGGACCTAAAGGTGATGATAAAGGTCAGAAAGGTCTAAAAGGTATTAAAGGTCTAAAAGGTAATAGAGGACCACAAGGACCTCAAGGTGCGATTGGTAATCAAGGTAGTATAGCCTCGACAGGTGACAAAGGTATAAAGGGTGTAGTTGGACCAACACCATTCAAAGGACTTAAAGGTCTTAAGGGTAATAAAGGTTTAAAAGGACCTAAAAATTCACAAGGTCCACAAGGACCAACAGGTAATCAGGCGTCTGTAGGTAATAAAGGTAATCGAGGTGCAACTTCAACTGATAAAGGTCTTAAGGGACCTAAAGGATTAAAGGGTGTTGAAGGACCTAAGGGACCTATTGGACCACAAGGTCCACAATCAAGTACAGGGACTGTAGGGGACCAAGGTCCACAAGGTGACCAAGGACCTCAAGGTCCAACTTCAACCGATAAAGGTATAAAGGGTCAAAAAGGTTTAAAGGGTTTAACTGGTGGACGTGGACCACAAGGAAGTGATGGAGTAAGAGGAGGTAAAGGTCCTAAAGGGCCAACAGGTAACAGAGGTAATATTGGTGTATCATCCGACAAAGGTAATAGAGGTCCACAATCTACTGAAAAAGGACTTAAGGGTCCTCAAGGTAATAGAGGTCCACAATCTACTGATAAGGGACAAAAAGGTCCACAAGGAAATAGAGGTAGTCAAGCGGCACAAGGACCAACAGGACCGGCAAGTACCGATAGAGGTCCAGTTGGTAATAGAGGGACACAAGGTTCACAATCTACTGATAAGGGTCAAAAGGGACCACAGGGGCCACAGGGTAACCAAGCGGCTGCGGGACCAACGGGACCACAAGGTCCAACCAATAACACTAAAGGTCATAAAGGGTTAAAGGGTTTAAAAGGAGTTAAAGGTAATAGAGGTAGTCAAGGTCCAAGAGGACCACAAGGAACAACATCAACCGTAAAGGGGTATAAAGGTATAACGAGTACTACTAAAGGTATTAAAGGTCAGAAAGGTTATAAAGGACCTAAAGGACCAAGAGGTGCTGTTGGTAATAGAGGAGCGCAAGGAGCAACATCAACAGTAAAAGGGGCAAAAGGACCAAATAATTCTGAAAAAGGATTAAAAGGATTAAAAGGATTAAAAGGGCCAAAGGGTAATAGAGGTAATCAAGGACCACAAGGACCTAGAGGAACCACTTCAACGGTTAAAGGTTATAAAGGACCAGATAACACAACTAAAGGTCCAAAAGGTTTAAAAGGGTTAAAGGGTAATAGAGGTATAACAGGTCCAGAAGGACCACAAGGTTCTAGAGGTAATGCATCTACATTTAAAGGACCAAAAGGTCCAACCAATAACACTAAAGGACAAAAAGGTGCTCTTGGCCCTACTGGACCACAAGGTGATAAAGGTATACGAGGACCACAAGGACCAAGAGGAAATGATTCAACGGTAAAAGGATTAAAAGGTCAGCCAAGTACTGAAAAAGGTTTAAAGGGTTTAAAAGGACCAAAAGGACCAAAAGGTAATAGAGGTAACCAAGGACCGCAAGGTCCAAGAGGTTCGGCGTCAACAGTAAAAGGACCAAGAGGACCATCAAGTTCAGAAAGGGGTCTACAGGGTGTTAAAGGATTAAAAGGACCAAAAGGACCAAAGGGACGTAAAGGACTTAAAGGGCCGCAAGGTTCTCAATCTACAGACAAAGGTCTTAAAGGTTTTATAGGTACAGATAAAGGTCTTAAAGGTCCACAAGGTAGTAAAGGACCTAAAGGAAACAGAGGACCACAGGGTTTACAAGGACCAAGAGGTAATCAATCTACAGACAAAGGTATAAAAGGATATAAAGGGCCGAGAGGTTCAAATGGACCAACAGGTCCAGGTGGGTCAAATGGGTCAGGTGGTCCAACAGGACCAACAGGTGGTGGAGGACCACAAGGGCCACAAGGACCACAAGGGCCGGCAAGTACTGAAAAAGGTTTAAAGGGTCTTAAAGGACCAAAAGGTTTTTCGGAAAAACAAGGTTCACAAGGACCAAGAGGTCCACAAGGTAGTGCGTCGTCAGCGACTGGACCAAAAGGTCCAGCAGGTGACAACTTAGGACCAACAGGTCCAACAGGACCACAAGGACCCGCAAGTACTGATAAAGGTCCAATAGGACCAAAAGGACCAACATCAACAGTAAAAGGACTAAAGGGACCGCGAGGACCAATTGGTAGTACGGGACCAAGAGGAGGACAAGGACCAAGTGGACCAAATGGACCGACAGGACCACAAGGACCGGCAGGTAGTGGTGGTGCGACAGGGCCAGCTGGTGGACAAGGACCTAAAGGTCCAAAAGGACCAAGAGGTTTACAAGGGCCTCAGGGACCACAAGGTCCAGCATCGGATAAAAGATTAAAAAATAATATTAAATCTTTAAAAGGTAATCTAAGTAAGTTAAAATTAATTGACGGTGTAAAGTTTACATGGAAAGGTGGGTCAACTAATTTTGAAAATAATAATGGTGAAGATTTTGGATTTATCGCTCAAGATATTGAAAAAGTTATACCTGAAGTTGTATTTAATAGTGAGAGCGGTTATCTAAAACTTGAGTACGGTAAATTAGTAGCGATTGGTATAGGTTCAGTACAGGAACAAAATACACGTATTGATAATATGAGAGATAGAATTAATATATTAAAATCAAAAATTTTAAATGGGTAGAGACATTAAAATAAATCCAACGGGTGGGACAATCAGTTTTTCAGGTACTAATAGTACTATGATTAATATTGACTATAATAGTGGTGAATTAAATTTCAACACTCACTTAGGTAATGATTTTAAAATTACTTCAAACTTAGAGTTAGATAATATAAAGTTTATGCCGTCTGTTTCAGTAAAGAAAGAGAATAGTAACGAACTAATTGATGACTTAGGTAAGTGGAAGGGTTATCCTATGAATATGATTGGACCGACTGGCACACAAGGACCAAATGGACCTACAGGTCTTAAGGGTAGTAGAGCGGTTGATGGAGAAAAAGGTTTAAAAGGTAAAAAAGGTTTAAAAGGTATAACTTCTACTGAACAAGGACCACAGGGTGACCAAGGTACTAAGGGATTAAAAGGTATCAAAGGAGAAAAGGCTAACCAAGGACCTATAGGTCCGACAGGTATCAAAGGTCAAATAGGTCCTCAGGGTAATACGGGGCCAATAGGTCCGACATCTTTAAAGGGACCGATAGGACCACAAGGGTTTAAAGGTTTCAAAGGTAATAAAGGTATAAAGGGATTAATTGGTGATTCACTGAAAGGTCCTACGGGATTATCAGCGAGTAAAGGTAACCAAGGGCCCACAGGTACTAATAAAGGACCAATAGGCCCAAAAGGTGAGGTAGGTATAAAAGGACCTAAAGGACCAATGGGTATTACTGCAAATGTAGATGTTTATGTTTTCTATGACGCGACATCGATGCCAAGTGATAAAGCTAAAGAAGCTTCGCAGAGCGTTAGAGATTGGTTCCAAACGGTAAATGGTGATGGTGATATTAATAAGTTATACGAGGGGGTAATTGGTAAAAACAATCATAATGGTGAAAACTGGTTATGGTGGGCATCTTACCCATATCTTGGTTCACTGTCCGGAGGTACTTTATCTGATAACACACAAATTAATGAATTTAATAGTGCCGTACCTAATGCAACTTATCAATCTGATTATTGTAAGTCTAATTCAGGTGGTAATTGTGTACCAAGAAACTCACAATTTAATGATGGTGAAACAATTTATAGAAGAATTAACAGAGGTGTTAATTTAGATACAGGTGCTGCTGAATCTATATCACAGGGTGTACCTTTTGACCATAGTAATTTAAATAATACAGAAACATCGGGACAAGGTTCATTTGGGGGTGATAATACTAACTATTTGGTAATTATTGTTGCCGATGAGTCAGATGGTATTGTTGGTCTATATCATGGACAGTTAGGTGGAACATCAACCAACGCCACTAAGAGTGACTTATTTAATAAACCATTTGAATTGAATGGTAATTATTGGAATAATAATGCAAGTGATGAATATACGAATAGGTATTTACACGATTACTGTTCTTATGTTCAAGTTTATGAAGATATAAAAAGTAATCGAGGGGGTAATGCTCAAGGTTTAGTTTATCCAGTTGTAAACCCACTTAGAGGTACTTCAACTTATGCGTTTGTTCAACATGCGGTAGCAGCGATTGAAGGTAGTACCATTACTAGTAATGAGTTTTTAAATAGATATGGTGATAACATAACTTCAGTTGGTCCTGAGAATTTAAATTTAAGCGCGTTAACAACAACAAATGTTTATTCTTCTCTTTCGTCTGAAACTTGTTATACAAATTTAGAAAGTAGTTTTAAAAATGGTCCAGGTCTAAAACATTTTGGATTTGACGTTGACCCTACTGTTAATAATTTTACGGAATCCGTTGTTACAAACGCTTTAACGTCTTTTCTAAGACAACAAGGTGAAACTGGTGACGAAGGTAATAAAGGAATTGCTGGTGACGATAAAGGAACTAAAGGTTTAAAAGGATTAAAAGGTTTAAAAGGTTTAAAAGGGGCTAAAGGACCTGATACCGATGGTGGAACAAAAGGTGTAGTAGGTGAACAGGGACCTATCGGTGTTGATGGACCTGTTGGTGATTTAAAAGGTCCAAAAGGGGAAGTCGGAGTTGTTGGACCAAAAGGTCTTAAAGGACCTGAGGGTTCCATAGGTGTTTCACCCAAAGGTCAAATAGGTCCTGATGGTGACCAAGGACCTACAGGTGGTAGAGGTGAAACTTCTACTGATAAGGGTGAAAAAGGTATTAAAGGTAGAAGAGGTAATAAAGGTCTTAAAGGTATTAAAGGTATTAAAGGTCTAATAGCTAGCCAAGGAGATACGGGACCAACAGGTCCTCAATCCGATAAAGGTCCTACAGGTAATAAAGGTGATAAAGGTCTTAAAGGTTTAAAAGGTCGCAAAGGATTACTTGGTCCACAAGGACCACAAGGTATAATTGCTGACCAAGGAGCTCAAGGTCCAGTTTCACAAGATGGTGAGGGGGCCGATAAAGGACTTAAAGGACTTAAGGGACTAAAAGGGTTAAAAGGTAAGAAGGGTATTGATGGAACAAAGGGACCACAAGGACCAACTAGTCAAGCTAATGATACGATTGGGAGTTTAACTATTGAAACTTATTCAACACATGGGGGTAATGGTAGTCTATCACAATACGGTAAATATCCAACAAACGCTGCGGATTTTCAAGCATTTTTTAATGTAAGTTTATCTAATACAACATTTACAGATTCAGCGGTGAGTAGTTTAAGTACTACAACTAATGCGTTGAATTGGGTCAGTACTGCTCAGTTACAAAGTATTTTAACTGTTCCTAATAATGGTTCGTATTTCTCAACTAAAGTGACGGGTATATTTACTCCTGATGAAACGGGTGTGTATACGTTTACAACAGAATCTGATGATTCTATTCAATTAACCATTGGAAATACGATAGTTTCTTCTTTTTATGGAGGAAGAGGTACTCAAGGATTAGGTACAACTACAGGTACCATAACATTAACTCAAGGAGTTAACTACAATTTTATTGTACTTCAACAAGAGTATGGCGGTGGAGATGGTACTAGAGTTTATTGGAAAAAACCTTCTGAATCAGGAGGCTCTACGTGGTACCAACACTCAGATGAAGTTTTTATATCTGGTAATCAAGGACCAACAGGTGAAAAGGGGCAAAGAGGTCCACAAGGAGACAAAGGTAACAAAGGTTACAAAGGATTAAAAGGTAAGAAGGGTGTTAAGGGACCTAAAGGACCTAAAGGTTTAATTGCGAGTCAAGGTGATGGGGGTCCACAAGGACCAACGGGACCAGTGGCTGACCAAGGTAATAAAGGACTTAAAGGATTAAAAGGTAATAAAGGTTTTAAAGGATTAAAAGGTTTAATAGGTCCTCAAGGAAAAAAAGGACTTAAAGCTAGTCAAGGTGATGCGGGTCCACAAGGTCCTGAAAGTATCAAAGGACAAAAGGGTTATAAAGGTATTAAAGGTCAAAAAGGTTATAAAGGACCACAAGGTAATAAAGGACCTAAAGGACTTAAAGGTTTAAAAGGTGTTACTGGAGATAAAGGTTTAATAAGTACATCTGCTGGTGACAAAGGTATAAAAGGTCAAAAAGGTTTTAGGGCTACTGATGGTGACAAAGGTATCAAAGGTCAGAAAGGTTATAAAGGACCAGATGGTGGTAGAGGTACTACTTCAACAGTTAAAGGTCTTAAGGGGCAAAAAGGATATAAAGGGCCAAGAGCTACTGACGGAGTAAAAGGTAGTAAAGGATTAATAGGTATTAAGGGTCCAAGAGGACCACAAGGTGGAAGAGGAACCACAACAGGTACTAGTGGAGAACAAGGGCCACAAGGTCCAACAGGTCCGGCAGCATTTAAAGGACTAAAAGGAATAAAAGGTTATAAAGGACCTAAAGGACCTAAAGGGCCGAAAGGAACACAAAGTACGTCTCAAGGACCTACAGGACCTGGAGGAGATAATGGACCAACAGCCTATAAAGGACTTAAAGGTCAAAAAGGTATTAAAGGGGCTTATGGACCAAAAGGTCCAATAGGTTCAGCGACAGGAGCTGGTGGACCTCAAGGTCCAACAGGAGATAATGGGCCAACAGCATTCAAAGGTCTAAAAGGTCGAAAAGGTCCTAAAGGTTATAAAGGACTTAAGGGACCACAAGGACCATCAACTGCAGTTGGAGGACCACAAGGTCCAACAGGTCCGGCAGCATTCAAAGGTATCAAAGGTCTAAAAGGTCGAAAAGGTCCTAAAGGATATAAGGGACCTTTAGGGCCACAAGGAGCAACAACAGGTCTTACTGGAGAAAAAGGACCACGAGGACCACAAGGAAGTACAGGTCCATTGGCATTCAAAGGTTTAAAAGGTACAAAAGGTTATAAAGGACCTAAAGGTCCGACAGGTAATCAAGGAACACAAAGTGGACCAACAGGACCAACAGGACCAGGTGGACCCGCAGCATTCAAAGGAATTAAAGGACCTAAAGGACCTAAAGGATATAAAGGACCCTTAGGACCAACAGGTATTGGTAGTTTAACTAAAGGTTATAAAGGAGAAAGAGGAGCAACAGGGCCAACCGCTCAAAATGGTGATATAGGTCCAGTTGGTTCAAAAGGTAGTAGAGGTCCACAAGGACCGACAGGTCCTCAAAGTACTTCACAAGGACCAAAAGGTGCTGTAGGTATTGGAGGTCCAGCGGCGTTCAAAGGGTTAAAAGGATTGACAGGTGAGAAAGGTTTTAAGGGACAGTTAGGACCTACAGGACCGTCAAATAGTGACAAAGGTACTCGTGGTCCACAAGGAACAACTAATACAACTAAAGGACCAAAAGGACCAAAAGGACCACAAGGTGGTAGAGGACCACAAGGTGGTAGAGGACCACAAGGTAATCAAGGAACACAAAGTGGACCACAAGGACCAACAGGACCAACAGGACCAAAAGGATATAAAGGACTAAAAGGAATAAAAGGTTATAAAGGACCTAAGGGGCCACAAGGACCTAAAGGGTCACAATCATCTAAAATTGGAAATAGAGGACCACAAGGTCCGAGAGGTAATAATTCTGCAGATAAGGGTCAACAAGGTATCTCTGGAAATCCCGGACCACAAGGACCAACAGGACCAAAAGGTTATAAAGGATATAAAGGACCTAAAGGATACAAAGGTCGTCAGGGTGGTAGAGGACCACAAGGTCCACAAGGTCCACAAGGACCAAGAGGACCACAAGGGTCAGATGGACCAAAAGCGTTATCTGGACCAACAGGACCAAAAGGACTTAAAGGTCGAAAAGGTATAAAAGGACCTACAGGTCAAGAAACCTGTTTCGCTCATGACATTGCGATAATAACAGGTGAAGATTGTGCGTATTGTGATGGTAGAAGTAGCCCATGTGGAGATAAGGAGAATTTTACTGTATTTAAAAATAATACTTCCCCTTTAGCTCAGAATGATTATCTATATACTGACCCAGATTGTAAAGATTGTAGAGAACTTAATGGGTTACCATGTTTCAGAAATCTATCTACAGATTTTATAACTATATGGGACGCACCTAATGCGGGTACTGTTTTATATTCGTGGGTAATTACAGTACCAATTGGCGCAAAAAGTGGAAATGCTTGTCAAATATATGCTTGTGCTGATTGTAGGGCTTCTGATAGTAGACTTAAAAATGGTATTAAAACATTAAGTAATTCTTTAAGTGACTTATTAAAAATTAATGTAACTGAATACGATTGGAACGAAAAATACTCAGGATATGATTTCTTAAAAGAAAGACAAAAATTACATTCAATTGGTATGATAGCACAAGAAATAAATTTATTATATCCTGAAGTAGTTTATAGAAGGGATGATGGTTATTTAGCTATTAAGTATTATAAATTAAATGCATTAATTATTGAAGCGATTAAAAGTCAACAAGTATTTATTGAAGACATAGAGGAACAAATAAACTGGTTAAGAACACAAATAGATTAATGGCTAATATTATAATATATCCTACGGGAAGTACATTAAACACCAATCCACATATAATTTTTAGTGGTACGGGTGTTGATTATACTATTGAAATAGACACTGCGGGGGATTTAGTATTTAAGTCTTCTACAAATATTTTTAAAATATCTGATAGTGCTACTCCATTATCGTTACCAGGTGAGGTTAATGTTGTTAATAGTGAACTTTATGTTGGTAGTATGATGGTAGTTGACTCTGGTGGTCATTGGGTTGGGCAGACAGAAGGTCTTAAAGGTCAAAAAGGTCTCAAAGGATTACGAGGTGTTGACGGTAACAAAGGGTTAAAAGGTAATAAAGGTACTCAGGGAATCGTTGGTCCTACAGGAGATAAAGGTGACTTCGGTATCAAAGGTGGTATAGGTTTAGATGGTGATAAAGGAATCAAAGGTGAGATTTCAGCCAAAGGAGATAAGGGTAACCGAGGACCACAAGGAGATAAAGGTGTTGTTGGACCTAAAGGGTTAAAAGGGTTAAAGCCGTCAGACTCAACAAAAGGTCTTAAAGGACCAACAGGTTTAAAGGGATTAGAATCTTCAGATAAAGGAACTAAAGGTCCGACAGGACTTAAAGGAATTAAAGGGATTAAGGGTCTAAAACCTGAACAAGGACCAAAAGGTAGTATAGGTGGTGATTCACCTCAAGGACCAACAGGTTTAAAAGGACCGACATCATCAGATAAAGGTCAAAAAGGGCCAAAAGGTATAAAAGGTGTAAAGGGACAAAAAGGTATTCTTGGAAATCAAGGACCACAAGGAGATAAAGGTGTTAGGTCTACAGATGGGGATAATGGACCACAAGGACCAACAGGACCTAATGCTGATAAAGGACCTATTGGTAACAAAGGTATAAAAGGACTTACAGGCCCACAAGGTCCGCAAGGTCCTGATGGTATTGTGGGTGTACAAGGACCTGATGGTGATTTAGGACCAAGAGGTCCACAATCTACAGATAAAGGAGATAAAGGTATCAAAGGTATTAAAGGTATCAAGGGTATTAAAGGACCTAAACAAGGTAGAGGTGTAATAGGTACACAAGGTGAAAAAGGATTTATCGGACCACAAGGTCCAACAGGTCCAGGTGGACCGGCAGCCGTTAAAGGACCAATAGGTCCACAAGGACCGACAGGACCAAAAGGATTTGATGGAGACAGAGGGTTACAGGGTGATTCACTAAAAGGACCTACAGGTTCTGGTGGAGATAACGGACCTCAAGGACCGGCAAGTACTGATAAAGGTACGAAAGGGTTAAAGGGATTAATTGGTATCAAAGGTATTAAAGGATTAATCGGACCACAATCATCAACTAGTTCAGGTCCGCAAGGACCCACAGGACCACAAGGACCAATTGGACCTGCAAGTTCTGACAAAGGGTTAAAGGGACCAAATGGTACTAAAGGGTTAAGAGGGCCACAAGGACCTCAGGGACCTCAAGGAAATAATGAAAAGGGACTTATAGGTGATGTTGCCGTTGGTGGAGATATTGGACCTACAAATACAGATAAAGGACTACAAGGTCCTACAGGTGATAAGGGACCTAAAGGATTTCAAGGACCACAAGGTACAATAGGTACTTCACCTAAAGGGGCGAGAGGACCACAAGGACCAACAGGTCCGACAGCTGAAAAAGGTCCGAGAGGTACGTCTACAAATAAAGGTAATAAAGGTTTAAAAGGTATCAAAGGGCCGAAAGGTACAGATGGACCGAGAGGAACCATTGGAAATAGTATAACGGGACCAACAGGACCCAACGGACCGACAGGACCTAATAATAGTGATAAAGGACTTAAAGGTCCACAAGGACCAACAGGCCCAACTAATACTGATAAAGGAACACAAGGACCAAAAGGTCCTAGAGGTAATCAAGGTGGACAAGGACCTCAAGGTCCGACAGGACCAAAGGGAACTACCGGTGGACAAGGACCGACAGGTCCATCAAGTACTGATAAAGGTATTAAAGGTCAAAAAGGTTATAAAGGTACTAAAGGACCAAATGGACCGACAGGTCCTACAGGCCCAAAAGGAACTAAGAATAATACACAAGGTGATAAGGGACCATCTTCAACAGATAAAGGTATAAAAGGTTATAAAGGACCAAAAGGTTTACAGATAGGGAGAGGTACACAAGGGTCACAAGGACCTAAAGCATCTAATGGGGCAACAGGTCCTACAGGACCACAAGGACCTGCAAGTACTGATAGAGGTCCAATAGGACCAAAAGGACCACAAGGTAATGATGGTAACCGAGGTCCCCAAGGTAGTGCGTCAGGTACAGGTATTCAAGGTCCAACAGGACCCAAAGGACCGGCAGGTAATACTGCGGGACCAAAAGGAGCTATAGGTCCACGACAAAGCCAAGGCTCACAAGGTCCACAAGGACCTAAAGCAGGTCAAGGACCTAATGGTCCTACAGGACCACAAGGTCCTGCAAGTACAGATAGAGGTCCACAAGGTAATAAAGGTATTAAAGGTGATTTAGGTCCACAAGGACCTAAAGCAACTCAAGGTTCTGGTGGTGATACAGGTCCTACAGGACCACAAGGACCTGCAAGTTCTGTTAAAGGTAATAAAGGTTTAAAAGGTGGTCTTAAATCACAAACATCAGATAAAGGTATTAAGGGTTACAAAGGGCCGAGAGCGGCAACGGGTCCACAAGGTCCAACTGGACCACAATCTACTGATAGGGGACCAGAAGGTAATAAGGGTCCAAGAGGGTCTCAGGGTTCACAAGGACCACAAGGACCTAAAGCAACTCAAGGCTCTGGTGGCGATACAGGACCACAAGGACCTGCAAGTTCTGTTAAAGGTAATAAAGGTATTAAAGGTCCGAGAGGTGGACAAGGTCAACAAGGACCTACAGGTTTTCAACCTGGCCAAGGACTCCAAGGAGCTAAAGGAGCTGTAGGAACTGCTGGTAACGACAAAGGACCACGAGGACCACAAGGACCACGAGGACCTCAAGGACTGACAGGACCAACAGGTCCCAAAGCAACTGGAGGGTCGACAGGACCTACAGGTAAAGAAGGACCAGCAAGTACAGAAAAGGGACCAAGAGGAAATGTAGGTAGTCAAGGACCAAAAGGACCTAAAGGGTTCAAAGGTAGTCAAGGACCAAAAGGACCTAAAGGTGCAAAGGGTAATACAGGAGAAAAAGGATTTAAAGGTCCAAAAGGTTATAAAGGGCCTAGAGGTCCACAAGGTGTTAAAGGTATTAAAGGTCAAAGATTTTCTGCAGCGGGACACGGAGACGTAGGTGATGCAGGACCAACAGGTCCAGCAAGTACGGATAAAGGTCCAAAAGGTATTAAAGGACCAAAAGGTGCTAAAGGACCTAAAGGATATAAAGGACCTAAAGGATATAAAGGACCTAAAGGCCCAAAAGGTAGGTATGGTAAAGATGGACCAACAGGACCAAAAGGACCAAAAGGGCCTACAGGTTCTGGAGGACCAACAGGACCAGCAGGACAAAAAGGGCCAAAAGGACTTAAAGGGCTTAAAGGTAGAACCGGAGAAAAAGGTTTAAAAGGACGAACTTCAGGTCAAGGTCCACAAGGTATTCAAGGAACTCAAGGACCGGCAGGAGACCAAGGACCGGCAGGTGGGTTTTCAGATAAAAGATTAAAGGAGAATATTAGAAAGATTGAGACACCTCTAGAGAAAGTTTTAAATCTACGTGGTGTTGAATTTATATGGAAAGAAGAAAGTCTTGATGGTATCAATTTAATGGATGCTGGTAGAAAAGATATTGGAGTTATTGCTCAAGAGGTAAAAGAAGTATTACCTGAATTAATTGGTGGTTCAGAAGAAAGAGGTTATAAAGTTAGTTATGAACAATTAATCTCAGTATTATTTGAGGCGATTAAGGAACAAGAATTAATCTTAAATGATAAAGATGGTGAACTAACTGAATTAGAGGAAAAGTTTAAACGTAATCAATAATCATATCATTTAAATACTTTTGAACTAAAGTATGGTCGGCATAATCATAATAACTTCTACTCATTGATGCTCCTTCAATTACTTCCTCAGTAATCATTTCTTTAGTGAGGTCTTCAAAGTCACCATAATAGTCAAATGCATTTCTATAATCATCTAATTGATAGTCATCATTAAAAATTGAACTAAATAAAAAAGGTATGAATTTGGTAACTTCAATGATGTAGTTATATATAGTTTTCTCTTCACCTTTACTATTCTTTATGGTCTTAGATTCCCAATCACCACTATTATCTATTTCCAATAAACTTCTAACTTCACTCATTATTTCATTATACTTTTCATCGGTATATGCTGTATTATATGAGTTATGGTGAAGTGAATATAAATTACTTGAAACTTCAGAAGCTTCATCTAATAAAACTTTAGTGGAGTCCTCATCCTCTTCTAAAATATCCATTACTAGCATAGGGTCTTTAACTTCAACATAATTAGGGTGACCTTGGTCTTCGGCAATATTTTCTAATAACTCAGTTTCGGGTGAAATTTGAGTTCCTATTAATTCTTCAGATATTGATTTGGCGAGTAAGAATTTATTTTTTTCATTTAACTCCTCAATAACATCGGTATATAAATTTTGAGTAACATCTTGAAATGGTTCGAACCAATCATCTTCACCTAAAATATTTTCAACCATTTCCGATGATGACATTTCACGATTACCGTCATCTGATTTAAAAAAAGTACTTAAGTCTGACCTTTCACCAAGAGTTAAAAAATATTTATCACCTTTTTTAGTTATATCACTATAGGTGGAAACGATGTTATCGATAGTTTTCTTACGGTCATCAATATAACTCCTTCTTAGATAAGTCATTGGAAACATTTCGATAACACTTTCGTATGTCTCGGAGTTTTGAAGTAATCCGAACCTTTCTATTAAATCAAAAAAACTATCCTTATCTCCATTGAGATAACGGTTGATAAAGTCCTCAACCTCACCTGAACCTGCCGATAGTATATCGATAATCTTTTCTTTCATAACAAGTTATTTACATATAAATATAAAAAAAGGTGAGTTTTACCTCACCTATTTACCCCAATCTCTTATTTTATTTAATTACTTCTTATCGTAATACTTTTCAACCGTCTTTTTGATGGCTTCTTTAACAGTTTGAGTGTTTGTACTTTTAACAGTTTGTGAACTTTGTTTTGTTTGGTTTTTGTTTTTGTTTTTACATCCGCATCCCATAGTTGATATTTTTTTAGTAAAGTTTATAATAATAAATATAAGTAACCATGAATTAATGTAATAATCGGTTTTTATTTATATTTATGATAAAAGTACAATATTATGAATCTTAGTCAAGTTTTATTAGAAAGTAGGAAGGATGATTTTTTAAGAATGTTTAGAGACAAGTTTTCTGACGAACAACTTAAAAAAGTTTTTACCTTATCTAGACAATTAGCCCCTAATCAAAAATTCCTTACATTTTTAGGTAAAGTTATACCTACAGAAAATTTTGATGAGAGTTTAAGTAAGGCTGAAAAAGTAGTTGAGAAATTCATCAAGTACCAACAAGCTCTACAACAAAAAGACATTAATCAATTTAAAACTTTAGATGAGATAATAACCGCCATTAATAACCATGAGAACAAAGTTAGACGTACAGTTAAATCTGTCGATGGTGCTGATGTTGTTTATGAAGATGACCGATTTACGGTTGTAACCCCTCAAACACATAAGGCGAGTTGTTATTATGGTGCAGGTACTAAATGGTGTACTGCGTCTATGAATGGTTCTACACATTTCGATAATTACAATGTGGATGGTAAACTTTTTTATATCTTAGATAAAAAGGCTAAAAGTAATGACAAATATTATAAAGTGGCTTTATTACAAAAATATGATGGAGATAAAACATTCTATGATGCACCTGATAAGTCTTTTAAAGATGGGTGGATATTAGGTACTCCAGAATATGATGAAATTCAAAACGCGATTGATAAATACATTAATACTAACTACCAAAGAGAGATTAAAATCTTTAAAGATAAAGAGGCGGCTAAAGTCGAAAGAGAAAGATTAAGAAAAGTTGCCGAAAGGCGTAGAATTGCTCAGTTAAGGGCTGATGCGGATGAAAGAAAATTAGATGACTCATGGAATTTAGAAAACGAACCTGACCAAGAAGGTGTGTATGCTAATGCGGTATTTGAAGTTATGGTTGATGAATACGGAGTATCTGTTGATGAAGAAGAAGGTGAGTCTATATATGATTTAATCCCGTCACAGTATAGTCATTATGATTTACCAACATTTGAATGGGTAGGTGATGATGATACTGGAATAACCTTTGCTGTTGGTACGTGGGATGAAGTATGGCAAGCGGCTAAAGAATATATGGAAGGACTATGGGATGACCAAGGAGCTGACGGATGGAGTAACTCGTTTGTTGAAAGTCATATTGATGAAAGTGAAGTCAGGGATTGGTTTTATGATATGTTTGAGGAAGATGTAAATAATAATTATGAGGTTTACTTTGATGATGATTTACCACTTTCAGATGAACAAGAATCTCAAATTGCCAAATTAAAAGAAGAACAAGAAGAGTTAGATGAGATAACTAGAAATGTAGATGACATATATAATGAAGATGAGGTAGAATTAGCTGAAGATAGATGGAATGAAATAGATGATGAAATAACATATATTGAATCTGACCCTGAAGGTGAACCGACAGAGGAACAAATTGAAGATATGGTAAATAGTAGAGTTGATGATGCCATGTATGATATGGTAGCTAGTATGACCGATTATGGTTTAGATATATCCGACTATGTCGACCAAGACGCATTATTTGAGTCAGCAATTGATAGTGATGGTGTGGGTAATTCTCTTAGTAGTTACGATGGACTAGATAATGAAGTAATGATAGGTGATACTTGGTATCACGTTTTTAGAACAGAATAATGAAGTTATTAAATTTAATAGAAGGTAGAAGAGAAGAAATACTCAATCGTTTTGATGAGAACCCTGAGTTACGCAAAACAATCGAGGAGTTCTTGGACCATGAATTTAATAAGAAAACAAATTATAAATATGTAAATTGGGTACTTAAAAGAAATTTTGATGACTTCGGTAATACAATTATTTCTTTAGATAATGTAATTAAATGGATTGAAAAATTTGATAGAGTAAGGAAAAACTTACAATACAAAGATATTAATCAATATAAAAACATTCAGGACCTTATCGATACGTTAGAGGTTTACGGTGACACAAAAAGTGAAGAAAAAACTAAAGTAGAATCGGGTACCTCAAAGATATATGAGGACTCTGAAGTTTTAATAGTTAAACCACTTACTCAAAAATCATCATGTTATTATGGTCGGGGTACTAAATGGTGTACGTCAGCCACATCTGGTGGTAACGCATTTAGAGCCTATAATGATAGAGGTCCTTTGTATTATTTTATATTTAAAAATTTAAATAAAGATAATGATTATTATAAAATCGCCATTCATTATAATGTAGGTGAGGATAGGTACTCACTTTTTGACGCTAAAGATAATTTTAATTCTAATCTATTAGGTTTTTTAAAAACGAATTCAGCTTTCAATTCGATTGAAAAAGATATTGAAGAAAATCATAAAGTTGATAAATCTAAAACTTTAGAGATTATGTTAATTAAACTTATTAGAGAAAATACGTTTAATTTTAGTAAAATTAGAAAATATGTTTTATACGATAAGTTAGTTAATATAATTGGTGATGATAAAGGTACGAGACCACTTGTAGTTGGTTGGTATGGTGAAAAACGTATTATGATTAAAGTAAGTGATAACAATGAGGAAATAGAATTTAGGGAATTAAGAAATAGAACTCCAAATTATGTTTATGATAGGAGACCTTTATATGAAATGGTAGAATATCTTGAGTCTAAATCGGACCCATATGATTTAGCACATTTATTAAGTCAAAATACTATACATACTAATTATAAAGTTATTAGAGATATATTTAATTTCTTTATTGAAGAATTACATGAAGAGTTAAGTGTGGGTAATCAAGAAGGTTTTAAGTTTTGGAACCCTGTAAACTCACATTCAAATTACCGTTTTGAAAGTAGAAATCCTGATAATGCTTACATTAAATTTTTAAATTATATAACTCAAAAAACAAATGAAGGGGAACCAGCCAGTAAGAGAGATTTCTTAATTAATGTCTTAGAAAAAGACCCTGAAGAAGTAGTATTTTCAGGATATCTCTCAACAATGTTCAGTTCAATGAAAGATGCTGGACTCGTTAGTCTTTACAGAGCCAATACTTCGCCTTATTTTAGGTATAAGATTGGACCCAACTACAATGTATGGGAAAAAGGAAGACTAAAGAGAATATGAGATTAGATACAAATTGGATTTTACAAGAACCTATAGATTTAGAGCATAAGCAATATGTTCTATTAGATTATATCAATAAAGTTGATAAGGACTTTGATGAATTTAAATTATACCCATCCTTCCAAGAACTGTCATTACATTTAGCTAACGTTGGTTCAATTAAGGACCGTTCTAGATATATTACACTTAATAGGGAACCAGATGATATTGATGATGAAATATTATTAGATGATTTGGTGTATAATAATCTAAGACATAGTAAAGAAACTAAAGAAGAAATATCAAAGATTATAAAGTTTTCTCAGAGTAGATTAACGGATTTATTCCTAATAGGTAAATCTATATGGACATTACTATATGATAATGTTTCAATACGAATTGTACATAATCAACTTAAAACTAATGATACCGGTGAGGATAACACATATACTAAAGCTGGTGTAGGATTTTTTTACATAATATATGATGAATTATTATACGTATACCAATACAAAATTAATACGTATACTAAAACAACTAATGAAAATAAATGTAAAGTAGATTTAATTTATAAAGGTGATGTAATAGATGTAACCGATAAAAAAACTATAACTAATTTGATTAAAAATAATTATATATTACCAATTAATCGTTTAAGTGATGATGAAATATTAAATAATATTGAAAATGATTATCCAATTTTTAGGGTTAGGTATGAAGAAAAGTTTCCATTAGAAGGTTCTATTTTATCTATAGCTAAAAGAAAAGTTATGAACTATATTTTTCAAACAATTAAAATTCAAGAATTAAAGTCCTAAGATGAGTAACATTAAACTTAAAAAACCTGACCATATTGTATGGGATGAACAGACTCAAAAATATAACGCAAATATATTACCTTATGGAAGTAGTGTGTCTGCACCTGTTATTAAGATAGAAGATATTTCATCTTATAAACAAAGGAATGTACAAAAGATACAGAAAAAGTTCAATAAAAAATACCAAGAATTAGTGGATGAGTATAATAATTTAGTTGATGAAGTTAAATTAAATCAAATAGTATATGAATCTAAATTTTCTTTTGAGCCGATAATAGGACATATTTATCATCTTTATTATGGAGATAATGGAAAATATTTCTTATCATTAATAGAACCTGAAATGTGGAATCAAGAATTTGTTTTAAGTGTGGAACTAAATTCCGAACATAAATGGGTCCTAATAAAAAAACCTCAAAACTAATGAAACTTCAAAACCCAATAGATGTTAATATTACAGATAAAACCATATCAGTTCTTTTAGCAGGTGGTTTGGGTAATATGATGTTTCAAACAGCAACATTAATGGTCTACGCCAAAGAAATGGGTTATGACCCAATCGTTGGTTATTGGACTACACATCAATCAGAGAGTTCTAAATTTAATAAACATCTTAATCGAAATGGTAGAAATATACATTTTGACCCGTGGGGTGGACACATATTAAAAGACCCACATATATCATTTGGTGACGTTTACCCTAAGTTACCGTGGTTCGATAGTAGACCTAACGCCTTTGAATGGTGGTTTGACCAAAGTTTAGGGTGGGATATTGATACTGGTGAAGGTGGAGTGTACTACGATTTAAAACAAAAAGTAAAACCACCTTATCTATTTCAGGGTTACTTTTTTAATAAATTGTATTGGCATCACGAGAGGGATTACATCTTAGAAATATTTGAGCCCGATGAAAACATATCAAATTATATCGAATATAATTATGGGGGTTTATTTAAAAATAGTATCTCCTTACATCTAAGGATGGGTGGAGGTAGACAAGATAATTTTTTTGATATAAAATTAATACCTGAAGAGTGGGTTAGTAAAATTTTAAATAATGAGAGTGAGGGACATAAAGTACTTGTATTTTCAGATAATTTAGAATCAGCCAAAAATTTTGTAAACAAATTAGGGTTCCCTAAGGAAAAGTTTGTTTATATTGATGAAGACCCGTATATTGCGGTTCATATGATGAGTATGTGTGACAAACATATATTATCAAACTCAACGTTATCATTTTGGGGTGCGTATCTTGATAAGAAACAAGAAAATGAGTATACTTTTATTCATGAAAGTTTTTTCCAAAGACATCCGTATAGTATGATACCTTACAATAAATGGAAAATTAACAATTAAATTATATTATTATGAGTGAAAAATTTGAAATACCAACAGAACGTATGAATATGTTAACAGGTAAACTTAGGGTACCTATTCATATTAATTACATATCAGATTACATTTTATGTGAGTCGACAGAAAAAACGAGAATAATTTTAAAAGAATTAATTAATAGAGATTTAATAGAGGTTAGTGAACACGCTGATGACTATTATGTTTTAAAATCTAAAGGTAATGAGTAAAGAATTAGTATTACACCCTGACCATTATGGTGGTGAAGATAACCCATATGAGGTTATAAAAATAGCGGAAGCAACAGGGTTAGATGGAGATGCGTATCTATTCAACGTATTAAAGTACATAGTTAGAAGTGGAAAGAAAGATGATAATCCACCTTTACAAGACTTAAAAAAAGCATTATTTTATTTAGATAGAAGAATAAAAACAATCGAACAAAATGGAGAAAAATAAAATTTATTGCGGTGATGGCCGTAAACTTATGTCGGATATGTCCGAAAAAACAGTAGACTTAGTTGTTACTAGTCCACCTTATGGTGTTGGTATTGATTATGATAGTTGGGATGATGATAAAGAAATTGCCGAGTATTGGAAATTTACTAGAGAATGGTTAAGAG
>Ga0208793_1000572_pt1 | contig 24490 bp, 34 predicted proteins | sample 17_taG_FD_184092 | JGI IMG/M metagenome (GOLD analysis project Ga0208793, IMG submission 184092) | Marine viral communities from the Subarctic Pacific Ocean - 17_ETSP_OMZ_AT15314 metaG (SPAdes) (version 2) | ecosystem: Environmental > Aquatic > Marine > Oceanic | place: Pacific Ocean | collected...
GCTAGTTCTATGTTGTCTCAGGAGAAGGGTTCTTTCCCACTCTATGATAAGAATAAATACATAGAGGGTAAGTTCTTTAAAACATTATCTCCTTGGGTACAGGATCAGATTAAAGAGTTTGGTATACGTAACTCTCACCTGACTTCCATAGCACCCACAGGTACAATCAGTCTTACAGCAGACAACGTAAGTTCTGGCATTGAACCACCGTTTAGTTTGTTTTATGACAGAACCATACAGGAGTTTGATGGTCATCAGATACAGAGAGTAGAGGACTATGCTTACAGACAGGGTGTTAATGGTAGGACTGCCAATGAGATTAGTGCCGAAGAACATCTCTCAGTCCTTGCTCTGACCTCTAAGTATATAGATAGTGCAGTCAGTAAGACCTGTAACGTAGGTGACAATGTAACTTACGATGCGTTTAAACAGCTTTATTATAATGCTTGGAAGCAGGGATGCAAAGGCATCACTACATTCAGAGCTAGTGGTAAACGTTATGGTATACTGAATGAGGTTAAAGATGAGCCTAAAGCAGAAGCTTGTTTCATAGACCCACAGACAGGACAAAAAGAGTGTGAGTAAAGATTACATATGGAGACTTAAGTGGGTATCATCAGTTGTTCTTATGTTTGCGATGATACTTACTGCACAAAATATATATCCCTACAATCTGTTTTTTCATTTTGCAGGGATATTAGGTTGGTTAATAGTTTCTATAAATTGGAACGATAGGGCATTGATAGTCGTTAACAGCGTAGCCATAGCTATACTGACTAACGGTATCTTTGCTTACTATGTTAAAATATACTAAAGATTAGACGACCACATCTAGAACATTTATTAGGATTACTTTCTTCCATTTTATGCCAGAAAACCCAGCAACGTATATCTTTAAGTATTTGAAACATCAGTGTCCCCTGTAGTGTCTAGTGTGTTCCCAAAATTGTCTAAAGTAATATCTTTCTCTGGCTACTAGCCGTTTAAACAGTCTTAAGATCATCCGTAACCATACATCTTTTTCTTAGATGATTTCTTTTTAGCATATGACTTGCTCTTTTTCTTGCTGTAGCCTTTACCGCTACTCATTTTTGCTACTTTACTTCCCATTGTAATCTCCCTTTACCATTTTTTACAGGACCAATATCTTGCACTTAGTTTACTAGGAGGACTAGTATCACACCTGTGTCTAGCCCTAAAGCTTTTTCTTCTCGCTGGCTGGTCTTTCTTTATAGTCATGTTAGGATCGCCAAACCTAACTAACTTCACTTGCTCACCTTGTTTAGCTAACACTGCGAACTTCTTATTCTTCTTAGGTGTTCTCTTGGGCTTATTGTAACCTGAGAACCTCTCTCCTCTGTATTCTATTGACATCTATTGCCTCTCTTCGTTATTTTCCCTTTGTGTGGGTTTAATGCCCCTAACCCCAGCCATCATCTTTAAAATGTTGTCAGAAGAAGATGCCATTAATCAAGTATTCCTGATTTTTTATATCCTTTTAAAAGTTGTATCATGTTTTCATCATCCATACCTTCAGCCATTGCCTCGTCTATAACATCATTAGCTAAAGTTGTTCCTAGTATTAAAGCGTTATTCGGTTTAGCTTTGTTTATTTTTATTAACTTATTAAGTGTTTTAGGATTAGTTGCTGCTTTAGCTAAAAAATAAGGAGTTCCTAAGATTGCAAGTGCGCTAACCCCTGCTGTACTTGCGTCTACAACACCTGTAACAACTCCTGTAGCTAAACCAGCACCCGCTGCGTATTCTTTAGAACGTAAGAATAAAACCGATAATCCTGAGGCTGGTTGTTTAGAAGCGTTATTCATTAAATTAACAGTTCTTTTATAAGTTTCAAAATTACCACCTAAAATTGCTTTTAATCTTTTAGTTTCTGTAGGGTCTTGTAGTTGTTTTTCGGCTGTTTTAAAACCTGACAAAAATTTTCCGCTTTTAAAACCTTCTTCGGTTAAGTCAGGAAAAGTTTTTGTAAGATAACCTTGTGCAATAGCGTCTTTAGCTTCCCTAGCTGTTTTAAATTGCATACTTTTAGCAACATCAGGGGCAATTAGTTTATAAGCTTGATCTATAGATTTTAAAGATGCTTCTACATTTTGTACTTTTCCTTTATTAGCAAACATAGCCCCTAAAGAAGTATATACTCCTTTTTTTGCTTGTTTGACAAATCCTTCGTTTACTGTAGGAAATAAAGAATTTACAGCACCGCTATATTCTGATTGCAAAACTCTGTATTGTTTTCCAGCATCCACAGCTTTTTGTGACATTTTACCCATATTATCCATTTGTTGAGCAATAACACCTTGAACTTCTTTTCGTAAGTTACTTAACTCAAGTTCGGTAACAGCTTTAGTACTATCTTTAGAAGCTTCGTTTATTAACCCGCCTAGTCTTTTTTCAAACTGTATTAAATAAATACCAGAAGCCACATTTGTATCTTTTAATCTTGACGTTAAATCCCCAATAATGTTGTTTGTTTCTTTAGTAAGAGTGGAATCACCTAAAACATCAGAGTTTTTCTTAACAAAATTTTCTAAAGAATTAGACAAAACAGAAGTTTTAAATTTTCCTCCTGCGACAAGTTTACCTATTTCATCTAATGAAGTACCATAGGCAGTATCTAATGCGTTTTTCCCTGCTTGCCAAGATTGGTTAATACCTTGTCCTATTAAATCATTAGAAAGTTTGTTTTCGTTGCTTACAACTAAAGACATTCTTTCTCTAACAAGGTCTCTAATTTGTTTACTTTTTCCGTCAAAAACACTTTTAGAAACTATACCTGTTCTTGCTATTAATTCTTTAGATATGTCCCATTTTCCTCCAACACCTGCTTGAAAAGGGGTCAAAGATAAACCTTTTTTAGCTAAAATTTCTTGACTTTCAATACCTTCTTTAGACATTCCTGCGTTTTTAGCTTCTTCGGCTCTCTTTGCTAATTCTCGTGCCACACTTTCAACAGGCTCTCCTTTTGCAATAAGTTTTTTAGCATACTCAAACAAAGGTTTTCCTATGTATTTTCCAAAACCAGCAGTAGTAAGATCAATTCCCACGGAAATACCAGCTTCAGTAATTGCTTTAGAAATATTAATATCTCGATCTGACATTACATCAGACGCAACAGAACCTCCTCCTGTTCCAATAGCACCACCTGCCATAGCCCCCACAAAAGGCCTACCAACCGCTAATCCCAAAGTACCTCCAACAATAGTACCTGCTAATCCTCCCGGAGTAGACGCATTTTCTTTTAGATAGTCTAGCATACCGCTAGTTCTTTCAGGCATCTGGACAGCAAGTTCATCCGCTCTCCAAGGTTCTTGTCCTCCTTGAGTAAGAGGAGTAGGGACTATTTTGTCATCTTTCCAACTCATTATTTTTTTCCTCGTATTTTACCGCTTGGGTCTACATAAAAACTACCAGAAGGTAAGGAGTTCCACCATTCGTTAAAATCTCTACCAGAAGGCAAACGTAAAGGAGAAGTTTCACTATTAGGAGTTCCCACTCCTTTTTTACTCAATGAAACATTAAAATCACTTAAATTTTTCTTAGCATTTTCTTCTTCCGACCACCAATCTCCTATAGCAATGGTGTTGTCTATTTTATCTAAAGCAGACTCTAGTAATCGTATGTTTACTTTTTTAGATTTAACCATACCAGCCATTTTATTAACTAAAAATTTTAAATCTGCGTCTGTAGGTCTTGCTCCTAACAAATCTTTTAAAACAGCTAAAACTAAATTTCCTGTTCTAGAGTTAAAGTCTCCAACATCTGCTGATTGAACTCCAAAAAAATCTTTAGCTGATTCCGTAACACTAGCAAAACCTCCTGTGCTAACTCTTTTTGCTAATGCTAAAGCTGTACTTACATTTTCTCTTGAGTTTCTAGCTTTTACACCAGCGGCTACGTATTTATTACGAGTTTCAAACTGAGTTTCATTTTTCTTTTTTAATAAAGCCCCTTCAACTGCAAGTTTTTGTTTAAGTTCTGCTTCTTCTTTAGTTAATTCTGATTTAAAACCCAACTTTTTTAATGCTCTTTGTAATTTTAGATCTCCTGTTTGTCCTACATTATCGTCAATAATTTGTATTTCAGCACCAGTTCCTACAGGAACTTTTGGAGCGTTTGCATTAAGAGGGGTATAAATAGTCTTGTTTACACGACCTACAGATTCCATCCGTGCAAAATACTTATTACCGTTTTTATCTTGGATTAATTTAGTTTTACTAAGAGAAGGTTTTTCTGATGATTTCGATTGTCCTTTTGTATTTTTAACATACTCCATATCTACCATAGATTTAGCATCTTGAAGAAATTGACGAGCTTCGGTTGTATACCCTTTGGAAAGCAATAAAGCATAACCTTGTTTCATCTCTCTTTCGTCTATTACACCATCATTTGTTTTATAACCCTCTAGAATTTGTAATATCTCTCGTCTATCTGTATCTCTTTTGACTGCTTTAGACAACCTAGGGTCCTGTGGCATCTCCATACCAAAGGCTCCCATAGCACCACCAAAAAGATTTCCAAGTGCTTGTCTGCCTCTTTCAGTAGCCTGAGACATCAACTGAGCCTGATAACCACCTGCTCTAGAATCTAGTCCTGCTTGTCTGATACGCAGTTCATTCTCTTGGTTCATTAGTTGCCTAATGTCCTGTGGTGTAGGTCCACTAAATAATCCTTTGACTGCCATAGCTATGCCTTCCTTGTTCTTGTTTTCTTCTTTGGTTTCTTTTTCTTAAAACCAGATCGCATGTTTTTATAGTCCTCGTCACTAATCTTACTTTTCTTTTTTAGTACGAGAAATGCCTCTACGTTTTCTTCTGTTTATGTTTTCATATAATGACATTAGTTAAAACCTCCTTCCCAATCAGACGTAGAACCGAAATCAGAATCTACTTCAGATGCCCAATCAGATACAGAACCAAAATCAGAATCTACTCCAGTTTCTGATGTACCAATAGTGTCAAAACCTGCATCAAAATCTGCCCAACCTACAGACTCAGCTAAAGCTTCAGCTTCATTTTCTGCTGCCTGTACAGCATCATTATACCCACCACCTGAAGCGTATACATCAGAAGCAACAGAGTTCCAAGCATCACCACTCATGTTGTTTAAAGAATCAATAGCTTGGTTAGAACTTAAATCACCATACCCTGAAGGCTCGTACCCAGAAGGTATACCGTTGTAAGCTAACTGACCGTAACCAAACTCATCATCTCGTTCAGTTTTGAAGTAATCGTTTAAGTCGTTTGCTCTAATGTATCCTTGTGGAGTATTTATATACTCTCCTCCAAGACCTTTGTTTACCATATCTTCAACCATGTTTGTCATGTTAAGCATACCCTCTTGCATACCTCCACCACCTGCTGATTTACTATCAAAACCAACTAAACCTTGATCTGGGTCCATAAATAAATTAGAGTCTACATTAGGGTCATAGTCGTGATGAAATCCCATAGCGTTTAAACCACCTCCAAGCATACCAAATAAACCCCCTGTGGTTCCTAATCCTAAAATACTAGCTACAGGCATCATACCTGCTGCAGCTTTACGACCGTTCATAAAAGAAGAGCTATCTCCTCTAGCTTGTCCTAAGGCATCTATAGCTTGCATATTTCTACCCACACCACCCATGCTTAAAGGATTTCCTGTTATTTGTTGTAAAGCGGTAGGAGCAGTATAAGGTCCTGTACCCATGTCAAATAAACCACTAAGGCTAAAGTTGCTACCGCTTGTAGAAGGAGACTCATCTACAGAAGTTGCTCCTAAACCATTAAAAATATTTTCTACTCCACTTGCAAAACTAGAAATTGTATCTGATATTCCTGTGGCTATTTGTTCTGGTACTTCAGCTAATCGAGCAAAACCACGGGTAAAGGCATCACTATTTATTGAGGGACTAGAAAAACCGCTAGTTGAAGCTATATTACCAAAAGTAGAACTGTAGTCTTCTCCACTACCACCGTCATCAAGAGGTGTTCTTCTTGGAGGCAAGGCAGGTAACAAAGGTGATACTGAAGATGAAACAGGAACAACTGCATCAGGATCAACTACTGCTCCTCTGTCAATAAGAAACCTTTGAAGGAATGGTGGAAGTGATGCTAACTCTTGAGATATTGCCATAATTAAACCTGACTTCTTCTAGTAAATAAACCGCCTAGGGAACCAAGGGCTGTTCCTGCTGGACTACCCATAGCTGCTGTGACATTACCTAAGTTTTGTGCTGCCCCTGTTCTTGCTTGAAGACCTGAAGATGCTAACCTTCCTAAGTCACCTCCGATACCTCTACCTAAATTAGCTTGCTGTAGTGGAATATTAAGAAGTCCAGTAGCAGTAGAAATATCACCTGTTTCTCTACCAAGTAAACTATCAATAAGAGATTGAGCTTGTCCAAATGATTGAGTACGTCTTTGATTTTGGCTTCTTAGTATTGCTTCTTCCAAAGCACCCATGTCTTCTCTACCACCTGTGGAACCTAAGCGTCCCTGAGCAAGAAGTCTAGTCTCTAAATCTCTACGCAACCTATCTTCATCTCTTTGGAAAAATGGTTGTTGTTGTTCGTAAAATACATCAGCAGCCCCAAATGGATCGGCAGCTAAGGGAAGAAGCTGTTCACCAAATAGACCACTTCTGCTTAAAGCACCTTGGTAAATATCTTGTAGTTCTGGAGATAGGTTAAGAAGTGCTGTTTGACTATCGGTATCAAACTCTGCTGTTCCTCCGATACTTCCAACACCAAAAGGTTGACCAGCTTCTATGGTTCTATCTGCTGCTTGATTGATAGATGATGCTTGTTGTTCTGCTGCTCTTTGAATTGCTTTTTGTTGCTCTCTAGCACCTAAGAAAGAAAGACCTCCTCCTAATAATGCTGAACCTAAACCGTCAAAAAAACTTGCCATAATATTCCCTTTGCTTACCTATATTTTACCTTATTTTACCTTGTTTTGTCAAGAGTGTTGTATTGATTAAACTTGAGTGATGACCATTAACTTCTACTACCATTTTAATTCTTATATTTTTACCTGTTCTAGCCAAAGGAACTTTATATTCCCTAGGACCTGCTATTGGAGCATACTTAGCTTTTCCATATAAAGAAGAAGAACTTCCATATAAAAATGTTATTGCATCTGAAACTAAAGTAAATGTTTTAGAATAAGTAGAGTCCTCTTCATAGTCTTTAGCTATTGTAATAGTTGCTGCACTATTTTGACCACCAGTTATTATCATTAAACCACTTTTAATTATTTTAGAAAATACTTGATCTCCAAGGTCTAACCAAGTACTTTGGAATTGCCAGTTATAATCACTTTTCACAGTACTATAGCAAACACCGCCTTGAAAAGTATGTCCTGCTGTTTCACACGCACTTTCGTTTCCAAAAGAACCAGTTACATTACTAAGAACAATATCATTATATCCAGTATACTCAGCTACAGAAGTAGACGTACCCATGTATAACTTACCGTCTAATGTACTTACAGCCGTATAAGGATTACTTGTAAATGTCCATGTTGTTATTCTAGGTACTGTTTTAACACCTCTAGAAAAATCAAAATAATAAGCAACGTTACTACTAGGTATAAATGTAACAACAAAACCATCTGTTTGATGATAACAACTTTTAACCTGACTTAAGTCAGCAGTACTTATTATCCTACTCAAATCATTTCTTACTGCAATAGAAACAGTTTCTACAGGAGCTTTACCGTCTTGTTGAGTAAGACGCGATAAGGCAGTTAACCCTTCAAAACTTAAAAATAGTAACTCAGTTCCTACGTAAACAAGGTTATCTCTACCAGCTAAACCAGTTCCTATTATAATCTCGTCTAATGATATGCTTGTGGGTACTGAAGCACTTTTAAAAATAACAATGTTTTGTTTACCAAAAACTACTAACTTATCTTCTAACGCACCTAAGGCAATAATTTCATCATTACCCCAAACAGTTTTAAGATCAATAGAACCAGAAGCACCGCCTTGTAATTTTTGACCAATTAAGTTGTCTGAGTAAAACACAGTTCCTTTATCTTCAGTAACACCCCCATACCATATTCTACCAAACTCACCTAAAGCACATGAGGGATCAAAAGTAGTAATACCGCTAGGTGCGTTGTAGTTAGCTAAGTCATCTATATCTGTCCAAGCAGAACCACTATAGTTAATAGGCATGTGTCCTGATTGTACACCCCAAAACTGATCATTAAAATTAATCCACTGCCAATTAGAATCAGTTATGGTCTGAGGTGATCCTGCAAAACTTTGTGTCGTAAGTCCGTGAGGTGTTGTAGATGTATCTAGTTTTACTATAGTAGCTCCAGAACCCCCGTAGTATTCTCTAGTACGGTCTGATTTAACAAACTCACCTAAAGACTTTACAGGAGAAGCTAGTATCTTGCCTACTTGTTTAGAACCTTTTCTTGGCCCCATTCGACCCTCAAGGTCATAGACAACATTATTTGCTTCTGTAAGCCACTGTGGTCCTAATGTAGAGTCTTCTGCCTGAGTGTTTAACCCTGCATCTCCTAACCCCTTTAGGACTACTGGTCTAGTTGGTTTAACTGGCATACCAAGTTGTCTCATCTACTGTTCTAGATTGATCTTGAGCAATCGAATCTGATAACGCATCTGCAAATCTACTTACTGCAACATCTGTAGCAGTTCCACCGTCTTCACCTCTTTCAGCCAAAGCTAAAGAATACGTACCTAATACAATTAAATTTTCAGGTACTTTTATTGTATCTGCTGCCAGAGTTTTATCTGCTTCGGGTTGAACAGCGTGAACTTTAATGGTGTATGTTGCAGCCGGAATAGGCCAAAAAGAAATATCGTTATCGTTTAATCTAAAATAAGAAGGTACTCCTGTTTGAGTAGTTCCTATAAGACTGAGGTTATAAAAATCTGAATCACTTATTTGAGTAAGCTGTGCATCATTAGTTGTATCAATAACTTGTAGCACTCTAGACCTGTTATTTAAATTAGACATGTTATAAGTTTCTGTAGAGGCTGAAGTAGTAACTGTTTCTAATGTCCTTAAAATACCCCAGTTCCAAGCATCCTCTACTAAGTCTTTAGTTTCGTTTACTAATTCTCCAATAAGTTTTTGATAATCATCTACACTAGAAGCTGATGTTAAAACTCCTGTCCAATCAGTATCTATAGTGTCCTCTCGTAATCTTCTTAACACCTTATCAATTACTGTTCTATAACTCATTTAGTCATCCTCGCTTAAGAATAATTCTCGTTCTGCTTCTCTTCTTCTTAGAAGACCAGCTATAACTCTTTTTCTAGCGTACTTCCATTTTAAAAACTCATCAGCACAACCTTGGTAATTTTCACGGTTAAGCTTCATTCTTGCTGTAGATCGTTGGAAAGCTCCTGTGCCTACATTGTATGAGAAGCTACACAAAGCTCCGTATTGGTTTTCCGTTAAAGGTACGTTAACTAAACGTGCTACTCTGTCTTCAGTGGACTTAAGATGATTTTCCATCAATACAGTAGCTTCTTCTTTTGTAATGTCTCTGTGGTCTTGTGTAATACGTTTGTGATCAAACCCGTATATAGAGCCAAAACCTATTGTCCAAATACCTGCTACATCTTTGTAGGTCTTGGAAGAAAAACCTTCAAAGTCTTTTATTAAATCAAGACTTCTTTCGTTAATCATTTAGTCCACTTAGATACTAAACGTTGACCGAACCAAAACGAAATTATTACAGAAAATATACCAGAGATTTCTGTAGACCAAAGTAGTTTAAACAGTTCCACACTAATCATGTCAAATGCCGATAGTATTGTTAACAAAACAAACTCAAAGAAAAAGAAATATGTAATTAAAGGTCTTACCGTAGCAGATAAATTTACTACCCACTGGCTTGATCTTTTACTATCTGCTTGTGAACTTTTTTGTACCTGTACGTTTAACTCACCTGTGCTTTGTACAATAGCTTCATCTAGCCTATCTTGAGATTGTTGAGCCATAATCTTAAGCTCATGCTCTTTATCCCTAGCATCTTGTTTCTGATCCATAAATGTTTTAAATATAGAGGGTCCCGTAGAAGTAACAAACCCTAATAAACTACCAAGTAACGTAATCATGTTTAAACACTCTCTATTGGTGGATGTTTCCCGTTGTGCATTTTTTCAATTTTTGTTATACGATCACCATTAGTGTGAGCCATAACAAGTATTTTCTCAAGTTCTCTATTGTTTTTCTCAAGTCTTTCTGGTGACATAATTGAAGAAAGAACGTGAGTTTTTTGTGCGTTAAGATCAATAGCGTTCTCTTGTCTATCTGTACGTTTATCTAAATCTCTTAATCTAGATTCGTAATCAGATTTAATATCGTTTAGTTGTTCTATTACCGAAGCTAACTTCTGTTTCACTATGGTGGCTGCTGAGACAATACTAATCAGCATACCGCCTACGGTTATTATCAACTTTGCATCTATCTCCACTTCAATTACTCAGGCGCAGGGTATTTTGTTTTAACTGCCTGACGCTTTACTTCGAGAGCATCTGCATCAGTTGCACGACCTTCTACCTCTTTTTCCCACAGAGCTACAATAAGTTCTTCTACACTGGGGTATGCACCTTGACGGTATGTTTTATAGTTGTCTGCATAGAACTCATCGTATGTTAAAACACCATCTTTATTTTTACCATCTTTATCAGTTCCTTGGTAGATAATTTCTGCTGGCACTACTGGCTCTTTGTATTTAGTAATGCGTTTCCACTTACCATCTACATACTCAGGTTGAGGGGAGTTAGCTATCTGACTTCCTGTACCCTCAGAGACTTCTTCTACTTCTCTGATAAAATAAACTGTACCACCTTCATCGTATAACTGCTCATCAACTTTGGCGTTGCTTGTCATACCACCGTCAGGTCTTTTAACTACAGACAGATTGTGTAAGATCGCTACTTGTTGGTTACCTTCGTTTTCTATTACGTACATTATCTTCCTCCTATAATTCTACCGTCTACGTCTATGATAGGTGTTCCAAATGCTAGATACACGTATGTTATACCAGACTTATTAACTCCAGCATTGGTTGTTCTCATTTTAAATCCTCCAGTTACAAAGTCTTTATCATACCCTGCCGTATCAGTAGCTGTACTATTTGGAAATAAACTAATATCTACTTCGTTATCAGGATGTCTTGCTGTATCTTGTAAATTCCAACTTTCTGCTTCAGTAGTATTTTTAGTTAAAAACCAAGTTGGCTGAATAGGTATGCCAAGACTGTTTACAGTTGGAACAAAAGTACCGTTTGCATTTCCATTACCAACATAGCTTCCTATTGCGGTAAATTGACTAGGTGCAAAACAATAGGCTACATGATTCTTACTGCTTTCATTTCCATAAGTAGAATTACCAACAGAAAATACACTGGAAGTTGGTGTAGTATTATTAAAATATCCAGCACTTGCGCTAAAAGCAGTATTAGCATCTAGAAATGCGGATTTGGTATTACCTACTGCTGAGTGATATACTAGCCATTGAGTACTTCCAGTATTATCTAAATTTTTTAATAAGATTAATTCTGGTACTACACCTAACCCATGCCCTATTGTAGCATTTGATCCAGTTCCTGTATATTGAGATATACTTAAACCAATATTAGTATCTACAAGTGTGGCAGTAGTATTTATACTACCATCAGTGTTAGAAGTTCCTGATCCAGCAGTCTCCATCATCCAGTTCCAAAGAACAAAACTTTCATTATTTGTATTTACTTCTGCATCGTTACCAACTTGCACACCACCGTTAAGAAATGCTTGTAATGTGTTTACGTTAGTAACTTGAGCTACCATATCATTAGCGTGAATATCTTTATGGATACCACGCACACGATCAAACAGCATATGGTTATCAGAAGCATCACGATTTTTAATCCAAGAGAAGGCACTCGTATTTGTCGTTGTATCTGAAACTACATTTTGTTCTGCCCCTGTTCCTTCGTAAATTGTCGTTTCGAAGTATTCTCCTAAGTTAGATTTTGTTCTAGTCACAGATTTTGCTATGTTTGTTAAATTTAATGCTGTGTAGCCAGCCTGTATTGAATATTCCCAATCTGCTTCATCAGCAGTAGTTAATGTTCCAGCGTCATAAGGTATCCCCAATAAACTCCATTCAGACGTACTTATGTCTAAATTTTCAATAGTTGGATTTGCGCCCGTTGCTGGATTACCATCCGTACTTCCATCATTATCATAAAATGTATTATCTATGCCGAAATAAACATCGGCTGTACCATCTCCAGCACTAGCATCCCAACATATTTGATATTTGTATGTTCCTCTGGATACAGCACCTACATCAAATAATTCTGTTCCTGCACTATAAAAAGGTAACTCAGTTGGATAAGCGTAAAATCCGTATGAATCAGAATTATCCCCGATATATTGGTTTAAAGATTCTGACGATGAGTTTTTCATAATTGCAAATGAAACAATAGCACTAGCACCTGATAGAGTAACCAACACTTCAGTCTGCCACTTTCCAGTTTTGGGGAAATTAGTGTTGGCCCAAGCTCCTTGATGCACACCACTCGATGCTATCTTAGTATTTCCTTCAGTAAGAGTTGCAGAAAATAGCGGTGATAAAGGATTCCACAAAAGCCTTGGGAGTTTTGTTGGAGACATTAATGAAGTAGTTGTGACAGTATTATTATTAGTAAAATTATTACCCTCACCACTAGCATCTGTCTGTGCATTAGTAGTGTTATCTAGATAAAACCCATTAGTTCCGAATGTTAATGCTTTAATTACATCTGATGACTTAGGTGTCCAGAATGTTCCTGTTGAGTCATATTCTGCAAAGCTCGTTGGCTCTAATGCAGTACCATCTATAAAAACCCATTCAGCCATATAACCATCAAGGTAAGATGAAGAATTATTATAACTTCCAATCGCCATAGTTGCATCTGCTGTAGGCACTGTGAGGCTAGACAACACTGCTGTACCATTAACATAGACAGTTCCTGTACCAGCTACATTTTTTACGACCATATGATACCAACCAATGTCACGAAAAACAGCAGTCGTTGCTACGTAGCTTCCACCATACCATGCTAACACATTAGCTGTACTATTATTACCAAATGCTAATCCAGCATCACTAGCTGTCGTAAACATAAATTTAGCATCTGCACTTGTACGCTGACCATTGTCTCCTCTGTATACCCAAAAACTTGCAGTCCATGTAGTAGCAGTTCCACTCATAGAACCACGAGATAGGTCTTCAGAGTTGGCACTGTTAAACAAAGCAGAATTGTCTATTGTCACACCAGATGCACTAGCAGTGTATGCTGCCGCCATCATTGCATTTCTAAAATTTGTCATTAAGCGAAAGCCAATCCAACCAAAGCTCCGTACCACCTAGACCCACCATTGACAGTCCAGAATACAAGGTAGTCTACGCCAGCAGTGGTAAGTGTTGGTGCAGACCCTCCAGCCCAATCAACTGTACCGGGCCAGTTTACCGTTTGCGATCCACCGTTGGTGAGTTCGAGGGTAAAACCACATAGCTCATCTGAAGAAGTAGGGTTACTAAAAGTAAAGGTGTTAGCAGAAGTATCCACGGTAGCAGTAACGGAATTACCAGCAGTAAGGTCAATATCTTGCGTACCGCCTCCTGTAGCTCCAATAGCATTTGTTATCTCCCCGTAATCTTTAAGGTTAGCCCTTTGTAAAATATTATCTGCAAAGTTTTGTGTAGCTGACCATGTTTGAGCTACATCTAATTTACAAGTATCTGCGTCAAATTGTTGAAGAGTTACGCCTAAATCGTCAGAATCATATTTAGAATTAACTGCTGTCTGAACAGAAGTAAACTCAGTATTAAACTCCGCACCAGATATGATTTTAGCTGAGTCTGAGTCTGCTAACCCATCTTTACCTGACCAGCTTACTTGAAGTGTGTAATCGCTCATTAAATATCTCCCGTTTAACTTTGGCTACTGTATGTAGCAATACCATATAGTGATCTAGAGTCTCCATACAAAGCAGAGTCCCCTTCGTCCCAAGGTGATCTGTAGTCTTGGTTTTTATTGCAAATGTTAGAAAACAGTACTTGCTTAGACCACTTAGGTGGTGATGATTTTGGAAAAGGTTTAAATAAAGGTTTAGTTCTTCCTCTTCTCATTATATTCTCTGCCTCTCTTCTTTCCAACGTTGCAGATTTCTTTTTTTCTTTTTTTCATCATCATCTGATTTATAGGCATATTTTTTATTTTTTACAAACTTACCTGCTGTATACACTTTTACTGGTTTCATTACAAAATAACCCCGTATTCTTTGTTTCGTTCTTTAACCAAATCTAAAAGTTTTTGTCTTTCTGAATCCCAAATTTCTTTTAATTCGATTGTTTTTACTTTTGGTTTATCGTCAACAACTCTTTTTACTTTACCTGTTGGTGTCTTAAGTGATTTAGTCTTAGGTATTTTATGTAAATCTTTAGGAGTAAATAAACCACCTGTGGGAACTTTTAATGATAAGGTTAAAGGTACTGTTGTTTTTTCTTTAGATTTACTTTTTAATTCTTTGGTTTTTTCTACTTCTGGTTTCTCAAAGTTTTTATCTGTTACTGACTCTAAGTCATCTTCTTTAGATAACATATCTAGTAAATTTTCTAAATCTTCTGACTCTTCTTCAAACCCATCACCTTTAAAATCTAAATCGTTTTTCTCTAAAAAATTAGCTAACTCTTCAGGAGTTGCGTTTGGATTAGCCATTTTAAATGTTTTTACTAATAAATCTCTATAAAGCTTTTGTATTTTATTTTTTATTTTATCTAGCTCTAAATCATAACTTGTATCAGCCAAAGCATATTCTAAAGTATGAGCCATCACATATTAGCCCTAATTCCGTTACCGTTTACTTCGTGATCGTTAGCCCACCTATCCTCAGGTGACGTTAGTATTAAAGAAGGAATAGATATAGTATGTTCAGAAACACCACCACATTTGACACATTTAGTTTTTTTGTTTCTGTCGTTCATGTATCTAAACTCTACTTGAACATTGTCACAAGACTTACATGTGTAATTATAATTTGGCAATTAAATCTCCTTTGAAATAGAATGGAGGTCCCTATTTCTAAGGACCTCCTAGTCTACTTATGTAGCAGGTACTACAAAAGCTACTGCAGCGTCATTACGTAGCTCACCTACGCCATATAGCGTGTCAGCAGTAAATAGATCGCCTAAGTACTCTTGTTTGTACTGAGTCTGCGAACGAACACCCATTTGCTCAACTAGAGCAAGAGCATCCTTATGTTTCATAATGCCCACTCGCTGTGCATTACTATTTATGGAAGGACAGTTAGAGGATACATATACATCAATTCCATAGATGCTTCCAATTTTACCTGTCTTAATTGCTTCACCGTTACCGATAAACTGTTGCTCAGTAAAACGGTTAATGGCAAGCATATCGTTTGCTGCAATCGGAGGTATGATTAAGCAACGATTATCCATAGGTACATCAGCATTATCAAGAGTTAGGATCATCTTACGAATACCTGCATCTGTAATGTCTGTGGCGTTTGTAGAGTTACCTGTATATAAAGTAGCTCCATCACCACCAATCACTGCTTTCTCATAAAGAGAAGCACCTGTACCACCAACTGTACCACCTTGGAAGCCCTCAGCAAGTGCAAACAAGTCATTATCAACTTGAGTAGCAAGAGCATATCCAGCATCGTCCGTGTAAAATCTACGGAGAGAGGATAGAGCTTGAACTTCAGCAATATCTTCGATAACTACTGAATATTCATAGTGTTTGTTGATACTCAAGTTTACTGTGCCGTGTGTATCACCTTGTAAAACTACTTGAGTGTTCGCTGCTTTTGCGTTAGCAGAGCCACGAACAGGAGCAGGAATGTGAATGGTATCACCCTTCTTGCCATTGTGGTTAATCTTAGTAACAACGTTACCAAGTACCAAGTTAGCCTTATAACCAGCTATGACCTCATCGGACCATAGTTCAGGTATAAAGTTAGCTGCGGTTGTTACGGTCTGTTGACCAGTTCCTAAAGCCATAATTTAGCCCTTTCTTCTTTATAGGTTTTTATTTAACCCTCCCGTCTGCATAAGCTGCCAGAATTTCTGGTTGCAAAGCTTCGTAACGTTCAGGCTGTTGAGTTCGGAGTCTGATTAGATCAGCCCTACGGTAGATTTTCTTACCGGCTGTGGATTCTGAAGAAGTCCTTGATACACCTCTGCCAGCTTTTAATGCTTGGTCTCTTTTGGTTGCTTTATTTGCTTCTGCCTCGCTAGTGTTATTAATCAGAGAGCGTTCTTTCCAGTTTCCTATGAGTTCTCTCGCTGAATCAATATTATAGTTATGAGCCGAAACGTATAGCTGTGTACGTACTGGACTTGCTTGTACCCACTCCTGAAACTTGGGATCACTTACGACCTCAATATAGTCAGGATGTTCACTTTGAAGTTGTTGAGTTGTCGCTTGGGCTACTTGAGCCTTTTGCTGCTCTTCAAATTCACGGAACTTTGGATGACTTTCAATGGCTTTATTGACTGCTTTGTCAGGGTCATCAAAAAAGTCTGTTTCCTCTTCTTGAACTTCTGTTCCGCTTTGACTAGTGGTAAGTTGCTGTTGTAAAATTCCGTCTGTTAATCTTCGGAGTTCACCAATCTCTTGTCCCTTCCTACCAAGTTCTTTTTCAAGATTTTCATAGGAGGACACAATGTCTTCCATTGACTTGCCTTTAAACTTGTTCGGTAATTCAACTTCTTTAGGTTGTTCCTCTGTTTGAGGAGCCTCTTTTGTAATGTCTGTGAACTGCTCGGCTTGTTCCGCAGTTTCAACGGGTTCTTCAACAACTACACTATCCATATTACTAATCCTCCGTCTATAAAGATTATGGAGTTAAAAAATGTTGGAGTTAGGTTTCTAATTGTTCCAACGCTAATTTGGTGGTTTCCTCTAAATTAATAACCATATTTAGCATATCCACCTGACCTTTACGTAAATAAAGGGTCTTCTCATCGTCTATTGTTTGTATTTTTTCTAATGATTCTGCCATAGAGGTTAACTCTTCTGTAAAGAGGTCCCAAGCTTCATGAGAAAAAAGGTCTAGACGTTTCTCTAAAAATTCTCTATCAGTCAATTACTTACGTTCCATACGTGCTTTAGCAAGATTAAGTATTGTCTCTGATTGTAAATGCTCTACTTCAGGAATGTTACGCATTGTTTCTGATTGAATGTTTTGTGCGTCCATTCTTAGTTTTTCAATCTTAGCCATCTTCTCAGCTAAATTCATTTGTTTCTCAACCATACTTTCTTCTGATTGAGTACCTTGTATTTCAGATTGTATCTTCATAGCTTGAGCCATTTCTTTAGTTGCTCCAGCCTTCATCTCTTCTATTTCCATCTGAAGCTTCATAAGCTCCATTTGTTGTACCATTTGTTGAACTTGTTGAGCTTGTGGGTCTGGTTGCATACCCTGAGCTATAGCCATCTTTAACTCTTCTCTGTTATTTAAAGAACTGTTTTCAAAGATGGACATAAGAAGTAAACCAAATGCAGGTGTTCCTTGTTGTGTCATAGACAACAACTGTATCATTTGAGTAGTCTCAAGTTCTTTAGCCATAATACCCATAGTAGAGTAAGCTACAAACTTGTAGTCTCCTGCTGGATAACGCTCAGGAGCAAACTGTATATATCTATAAGCAGACTTCTTAATAAGAGGTATCAAAAAGTTTTCTTGGAAGTTCATTATTGTACGCTTCTGTCGTTTAATCGAAGCTGCTTGAAGCATAGACATACCAGAAGCAGTGTTGTTTCTAGGGTTAGATGCTCCGCTAGTTGCGCTGTCCATCGCTCCAGTACCCATTTGTACCATGCGCTCTAGCTCTGCTGCTTCAGTAAACGTTGACTGTGCTACCTGTCCAAAGTTTAAAGGCATTAAAGTTTGCCTTGGATCACCGTTGGTCAGAATAGTCTTACCAGCTTTAACGTCAAACTTAACACCACGAGGTAATCTTGTAGCGTCCACACCCATCATAGGATGCGTTGTAAGAGCAAGTGCGTCTATACGAGCACGTAACTCTGCATCAAGTGCCTTTTGTGGGTTGTAGCCCTTCTCTGCTATCCCTCTACCCCAGAATTTATTAGGTACTCTGTCCATTTGAAATGCAACAAAAGGACGATCACCCATGAGGTATGGATTTTCTGTAGCTTTGAGAACAGCATAATCGTTTGCTATGATGACTACGGCTTCTACAAGCTCATCTTCATCATAGTCAAACTGATCGTCTAGGGAACCTTGGCCTCCGTTTAAATATTTCTTAGGCACTCTTCCCCAGTACTCAGTAATCTTTACTTTATCGTCATCGTCTGATCTTGAATAGTTTTCTTCGTCAAATCCTAAGTCTGCTTTGTCGTAACTTCCTATAGGCTTGTCTTCGTATATTCCGTCCCTCATACCTTCTATTATTTCGTACTTAGGTTTAATCACTACTTGAGCAACACCTAGGGCTTCATCTATAGAAGTAGCTGATGGATCAATAGCAAACTCTTTAGGAGTCAAAGGATCAATACGAACTGTAGTCATATCTTCTTCGTATACTACAGTGTCCGTAGTAAGAGTATCAGGTATTGCAGACTCACCTAGTTTTTTTCCTACTTCTTCGTCTACACTTATTTTTGCCACACCTGTGCCATATATAGCTGCATTTAACAATGCTTCGACAATAGCATCTTTTACTTTAGCTCTGTCAAAGTCTTCTTGGAGGTTCATACGAACTACTTTAATGTCCGTTGAGTCTTGATCGTTAACATCGTCACGTATATCAAAGAACTTATCACCGCCAAATATGGCTTCTTCTAGCTCTGCTACAGTAGCTTCAATGGCCTGTTGTGTTGCAGGAGCAACTAATCTTGAGTTTTCAGATGATCTTGTTTTATCTTCAGAAGCCCAAATACCACGCCATATACGATAATATTCATCCCATTTGGCAAGATAATTAGTATTTCTGTGGTCTTCCCACTGTGTAACTTTATCTACAACCCAAGAACTTAAAGAAGCTTGAGGATCGTTATATGCTAATTTAGTATCCAGCGACATCGTCTAATGGTTCCCATTCTTCTAATTCTATTGACTGTGCAAAATCTGCTACAGATACTTGGTCTATGTAGGCTAGTGAGTCAAGTAAGTCATCATGTGCTAAATGGCTAGGGAAATCTAACATCTGAGTTATGAAGTGATGATTCCAATCTGCTTTCCTTAGCTTTATTTTACCATGTTCCATACGTCCTTGTAAAGCCCAAACTATCCTATCTTGCTTTTTTTTACCACCGTGGCTAACATCTGTTATGTTTATCCACCTACCTTGGCTTCTCATTTCGTCCTCAAGATAAGGCATTATGGCATTTTTTAACGCACCTGATTCAATACCTACTGTACTTGCTTCAACATCTTCTGCTACGTATAAAATCTTTTGTGCTGTCTCTTTAATACCCCACCTGCCGTGTAGAATATCTTTTACTAACCACTCATCCCCTACGATCTTAACAATAGATATTGCTGTTTCGTCAAGTTTAGAGGACTTTAATCCTCTTTCTTTATTAGATTTCTCAAACCCTGCCGGATCGACTGATATGACGTAATGACCATGTTTTTGACTTTTGATACTATCGAACTCATCATCATCAACATATTTAATCCACTCCTCTTTAAATATACCACCTGAGAAATTTTCAAAGGTAGCTTCAAATTCCTGTCTAAAAGCCTGAGTACTCATGGTACGCTTGGCTGCTTCTATTTCTGCTGGATCTAGAAAAGTATTATCGGTAGAATTAAACTGAAAAGCATCCCAATCATGTTTGTTTTCTTCTTTTTGTGCATCTACCCAAAGATCGTAGAAGTGATTTTTTCCTGCTGGTGTCCCTATAAATAAAGCTTCACCTTTTACGTCTGCTAAGGTTGGTCTTAGGATCATCTCCCAGACCTCTTGCTTCATTGAAGCGTACTCGTCCATAACAACATAAGCAAGACCCACACCCCTAAGAGTATCGGGACGGTCCGAACCCTTGAGATAAATTTTTCTGTCATTAACCAGAGTAAGTGTCGCAGTATTTTCGTGTGCTGATTTAATGACATCTTTACCTACTTCCTTCAATATAGACCAAAGAATATCCTTAGCTTGTTGAAACGTAGGTGCTACATAAAATACATCTTTAGAGTTACTTTGGAGTGCTTTAATAATCAACACCCATGCTGCTAAGTAACTTTTACCAAATCTTCTACCACAAGAGGCAACTTTAAATCTCTTGGGTGACTTAAATATTTCCATCTGAGCATCATGTAATGTGACTTTAAGTTCTGCCATTACTTTTCTTCTGTGTACTCAGCTTCTATTGTCTTGTAGTCTTCTTCCTCTTCTCTTTCGATTGCCTTAACACCTTCGACTATGATGTTAATACCTAAGTCCTGATGGTCATGTGTAATTTCGACTGCCTTGCTTGTTGGTATGATACGATCCATACACATTTTAAGACAATGCCTATCTCCCTCAAGTGCCATATCGATTACTTTCTGGACTATTTCGGGACCTTTGTTAGACATCAATTCCCTAGATAATTTAGTAAACTTATTTAGGGAACCTTTAGTACGACCATTTGGATTTAAGGGAGGCATTCCTTTATATAAAGCTGGATTACCTCTTTTCTTTTTCTTAACTGGCTCTTCTTTAGAAGAAGACATAAATATTTATTCCTTTTTGCTTTAACCCGTCTTTCAACTAAGTTGATAAAGATAGGAAGACAAATCAATTACTTAAGTGTACTTAAGTGAGTAGTACAAGTTATAAACTTAAATGTTAAACACTTAAAGTTAACCACTTTTGTATTTAAGTGTACTTAAGTAACTCAATATAAGTATATTGTAGCATATTTTTATTCTTAAGTCAATGGGGCCAGTGAAGTTTTTTTAACTTCTTAGGTACATACCGCGATTCTGAGCAAAGTCAAGCCAAAACTAGCTTCTTTTTAATATTTATATAATCTTTTTACTCTTTTGTGACACTTTTGCAACACATTAGACACCCTCCATTACTTACGGACTTTTTAGTAGTCAAGGTCCAAATTGCTTCTCATGTGGTCCTGAGTGTATTACAATAATTATCCCCAGACCACAGGGGTCCCCCCCATGCTTATGTGGCACAAATGTCACACTGTTGTTCTCAGGTAACACACAGGTGTTGCATAAGTGTCACTGTTGCATTAATACCACACAGGTGTTGCATAAGTGTCACATAAGAAGTTGGCATGGTTATTGCATAAGCAACATGTGTGCCAAAAGAATACCAAAGTATAAGAGTGTATGATTATAGCTATAGACCACATTGGAACAAACAGGCAACTAATGTTCTCATTATGTCCGGTGTATTACAGAGCAAAACATACACTATTATATAGTCTAGGTATCTAGAACACTAAATCAACTAAGAACGTCTTAAAATGCCCTATGAATGATTTAGGTGTTTTTATGCAATTAAATGCAATTAAATGTAATTAAATTCAAATCAGCTATTGCAATCTGTTTAAACATAATGTAAGCTTCAGTCTCGAAGAGTAATTTTAACAATGAGAACAGAACAGGAACATACAAAATGGACATTACAATGACACCTAAAGAATACGCAATTAAAAATGATAGTGAATTTTTGGTTAATAATATTGAGTTAGCTATTAGCCAAAATAATTTACCCGTGGGTATGGACATCGATTACGCTTTATCTGTTTTAGATGAAGCAAAAGCAACTAAAAAAATAGACACCCGCGAGCAATGGCTAAACCGTGCTAAAGACGGTATGATTAAGACGGTGTTTAAACAGGCTGGATATAAAGAAGAAGACTTTCCACAAATTAGGATCACATGCGCACCCATCGGATCACGTAAAACGAAAACAATAGGACAATGCTATAATAATACTTTAAGCGATGATAATACATTCGAGATTGTCATTAGTTCAGAAATAGGTCACGATCAACAATTAGAGGTTATATCGATTCTAGCACATGAAATAATACATGCACTAGTTGGATTAGAGGCGCAACACGGCCCTAAGTTTCGTAAAGTTGCCCTAGCTATAGGCTTAGAGGGTAAATCAATGACAGCAACGGTTGCCGGTGAAGAGTTTAAACAGGCCACTCAAGCATTATTAGTTAAACTAGGCGAATATCCACATGCCAGTATGAAAAGGGGCGAAAAGAAAAAGCAAACAACTCGCATGGTAAAATTAGAATGCGGAGATTGTGGGTTTATTTGTCGAGCTTCACGGTCTGCAATAGAAGCTTCTGGGGTTCCAACTTGTGGTTGTGGTTCGGGAATGTACACTTGTTAAGTTCTCTCTCATAACCCGTAACAAAAAGGTTGTATTGTGTTTTAAAGCATGATATGACCTTAAGGCGGTAGTAAAACAAATTTTTTAAAAGGGTTTAGATAATGGAATTTATACAATTAAAAGTAGGTCAAATAATCAGAACTAAAAAGGTTGATTTCGAGTTATTTCAGATTATTTCTTTTACGCCTAAAAGAGTTAAAGTTTTTAGATTAGATTACGGCATAAATAGGAAAAATTGGTTTATCAGTCCTGATTCAATAAGTGAAATAATGACAGACTCTGAAATAAAAGAGTTTTACAGAAAAAGAAAAGAAAGTTTAGAGCCTTAAACTCTAAATTTTCCAGGTAAATCAACAGTTTACAAGAAAAGGGTTAAAAATGGAATATATAGAAAGTATTATGTCAATAGTAGCTTTAGTTTATGCTTTTGCTACAATTTTAATTTTAACACGTTTATAGAGGAGTAAAAAAATGTTTAAAATACTTTATGCTAAAAGGAGCGAAATAAACGAATGTACAGGTTGCAATATGTATGCTTGTTTAACTAAAGATGACGTGGTATACGCTTATTTTAAGGACATGGGACAAGTGATGAAAACAGTCAAAGCAATGGTAACGTTAAATAATCGTATAGAAGGAGTTAAAAAATGAATAATAGCGAGTTCTGGTCTTGCATACTATGGATAACCGTGCTAACAAGCTTAATATTAACATCTAATTTTTTTAATGAGTTAATCAAGGAGATATTTTAAAATGAAGGTTTCAAATTACTACAACAAGCAATCAAACAATACATTAGTTGAAAGTTCAAAAGGTGATGTGTGGTTCTCATATAAAACACCAATAGCCTTTAGAACGTCAGAAACTGGGGTTGTCATTAGACAAAATGATTGGTCTGCAACCACTGGTAAACATCTTAACAGCATCGATCCAGACAAGTCCAAAAGAGTTTCTGGTGGTGATTTTATGGAACAATTAGAAAAAGCGGGGTTGAACTAATGTACGATATAGATTATAGATATGTTCGTAAAGATGGCGGGCAGACATGGTGCTACGGTGAAATAGAACCAGACAGCAATTTTGCTGTAACATGTGACGACGAAGACGACGACGGGGTTGTCGCTGATATTGACACTTCTATTTACAACACATGGGACAAAATTTGTCGCTATTTGGAAACTAATTATTCAAATGAAATTGAAGAAATCGAAGCTTGTTAAATAAAGGGAGTGTTTAAACAATGTGGAAATATAAAGTTAGCAGGAACAAATGGGAACCTAATCCAGCTATAGCACGTCGAATAAAAAAGTTGGATAAGGTTAACATCGGATCACACGAAGGGCGTGTTAAATTTGGTTATAATTATTTACGATTTGTAAAAGAAGGGAGTGTTTAAACATGGTTAAATTTATAATTGATTGTCCAGACTGCGAGGGAACCGGAGAGGATTTCAGGGAGTACCCTAGCGGTCACGGGCAAGTAATACAGCTAGACGGTGAATGTTTTTGGTGCGGTGGTAGTGGAGATCAAGAGTTGACTGATGCTACTTATTCATGTATAGAGGAAGTCTTGGAGGATTTCCCGATAAGTCAATACGGAACAAGGAGTTTTAAAAATGGGTAAAGTTAAAGATAGGTTATTCGACATTTATGAGTCTCTTTTAGATGAAGGATTGAGTGAGGAGGAAGCTTCAAGATTAGCTTATGAAGTTTTTCAAGATCAAGTTTACGATTTAGTTGACAAGGAGTAATTAGAATGGCAGATTATATAATGATGGCTATGTTTTTAGCATTAATGTTATGCGCGTTTTCAGTATTAGGAGCTATATAATGACCAGAAAAGAATTGATAGAGTACTTAAAAAATTGTGATGCAAAATGGTTTGTGTCTAATGAGGGCTATGGCTCTATAAATATTCAATTTCATTTAGAGGAAGAGCGTTTAAACACTTCCGATCAATTAAACTTCTTTAGTAGTAAGGGAGAAAATTAATGCCACCCTATAACTTCAAATCCACCGACACTATGATTCAAGATTTATGGGATTTTCATTTTCATAGCATGTCATTGACAGAACTTGTCGAGTTAGCTAAAAAACAATACGATTATAACTT
>Ga0208793_1000576_pt1 | contig 24399 bp, 25 predicted proteins | sample 17_taG_FD_184092 | JGI IMG/M metagenome (GOLD analysis project Ga0208793, IMG submission 184092) | Marine viral communities from the Subarctic Pacific Ocean - 17_ETSP_OMZ_AT15314 metaG (SPAdes) (version 2) | ecosystem: Environmental > Aquatic > Marine > Oceanic | place: Pacific Ocean | collected...
CAAAAGGTATTGAGCCAGCCAAGCGCATGTCAGACTTCTTATTGTGACCGTCAATGTTGCGCTCTTTGTTAAAGTCCAAAATGCTTTGAATATCTTGGCTACGCTTTACAACAACCTTGTCGTCTTCTGTGTGCCACTCAGTGTTTAGAATAGTGTCAGACATTCTTCTTTGGCCTTCCTCGTTTCTTAGGTGCTTTCCCGCCTTCCCACGCCTCATTTACATCTGGCGTAGAAGGGTCATCAGCTTTTAGCTTTCCCTTGGCATCACGCGCTCGTTTTGGCGCTGCCTTTTTAATTTCTTCACCGAACCCGTTAGCAACAAGGATATTAGCTTCCTCTGCCGTGACCTCGTAAGTCTGGCCCTTTTCAGCTCTCTTACCGCCTACCCAAGTTCTGTCTGTTGTAATCTTAATTTTTTTCATACTGCCACCTCTGGGAGAAAGGGGGCCGTAGCCCCCAATCTATTATGATGTTGTACAGTCTGCTACGAAACCGTGTGCCTTCTGTGAAGTGACCTGTAGGCCATATTCAGCAGAGATCAGACGGCGTTCTGACAAACCAGTTTTTGCAAGAGGTTCTTGCTTTGCTGTCTGCAAGTAAGCAACCGATGCATAGTTTGGATCAAGAACGAACACATCACGCGCACGAATGTGACGCGCCGGAACGATCTGAAGCTCACCGAAATCAGAGATATATACGTCAATCGCTGCGTTCAGTTTACTGTCTTCTGCTTCTTTGTAACGTGTCGCGTTACCTGTGAAGCCAGAGATAGTTTGCTTGTTGAACGATCCACATAGAACAACTGAAGGTTCTGCACCTTCATCCCAGCATGCCGCGATAACGTCTTTTAGGATGTCTTCTGTGATTGCACGTTGTGTACCATCTGTTGCTGCTGCGTCAGGATAACCTGCTTCACCAGAACCAGATGTTGTACCCGCAGAACCGCCTGTGCCGAATGAAGTGTTTGTTGTCAAAAATGCACCTAGACCCGCAGTTTGACGCGCTGTGCCTGATGCACCCGCTGACGCTGCTACGTTGTCCAACAACATTTTTTCCATGTCGCGTTTCATTTCAGACAGTTTGTAAGCAACTTGCTTTGCAACTGTTTGAGCATCTGCAACACCGTTTACCGCTTGGTTTGTTGATGATACTTCAACAACTTTTGCAGAAATCTGTGTGTAGTTACCCTTGCGAACCGCGTTTGTTGGTGCAGTGTTAGCAATGCCAACATCACCCTCAATCTGACGGTTTGCGCCAGCCGCTGCAAGATCAACTTCACTCCACTCAAAGTAAGTGTTGTCTACGTTGCGTGTGCCGATTGTTGACATGAAAATAGTTTCAGTCGGGCTAATTGAAGCCAGCGCTGGGGCTAGGTCTTCCCGAATTGTAGAGACATCATATGTCTCATTGGTGTTTGCTGTTACAGCCATTGTCTTATTCCTTTAGACAAAAGTTAAGAGGTGAGCCAGTTGGCAACGTCATCAATGCCGCCTGACCGCTTCATAGCCTGTGATGCTTTCTTAGCCTTTGACGCCTTACCAGCCGTTGCCGCTCTCTTAGCTGCTGGCTTAACTACTGGACGCGCACCCTCTGCCTTTTTCTGGGCATTGGACTTGGTAGTCTGTAGCTCTCGCCATTTCAGCGCATCATTCAGGATCATAACTTCTTCTGCTGTACGCACTGTGCTGATTTGCTCATCTGTCAAATCATAGTGCTTTTTAGCTTTAGAAGACATCTCCTGCACGAACACTGTGCGCTTCTCAGGGTCAGCAAATTCAGGCATCCATTCAGACAAGCGTTGAGCCTGCTGTTCTAAATACTGATTATGCTGCTGTTCCTCATAAGCGCGTTGCTGCTGCGTAACGTAGGAAACTTGCTGTTCCCACTGTTGACGCTGCTCTACGGCGCGGCGATATTCTTCTGCTTGTAGCTGAAATCCAAGAGGGTCACTGTCTTTCAGTTCCTCAGAAGGGTATTCAGGCACAACAGGAATAGCGCCCTGCTGGGCTTGGTTAATCAAATGCTGTAGCATCTGGCGTTCTTGGGCGACTTGCTGAGTAAACTGATCTAAATTCTTCTTAGTTTCAGCGTTCTCTGCCATGCCCTTTTGGATGTACTTTTGCCCTGAGTAACCACGAGTAAGCTCATTTAGGTCTACCTGACGCTCCTCACCATCAATCTTAACAGTGAAATATGTCGGCTCCTCTTGAACTGCGGGTTCATCAACCTCAACATCCTCATCATATGTCTCTGTGTCGTCATATGATACGTCATCATCCCGATCTTGTGCTTCAATCTCTACCATTTCAGGCTGGGTGTCCCCAGTTACCTCAACAGCTTCATCTGATGCATCATCAGAATTATTAGGCGTTTCTAAAATCAAGTTTTCGGTAACCGCCTCTAAATCGTTACCGTTGATTGGGTTAGTCGTTTCCACGGTGCTTTCCCTTCCGTTGTACTAGCGCCAAGGCATCTACATCTGCCTGTAATTGACGCTCTATTGCTGTTAATGCCCTCAAAATGGCGTGAGCATCCTCACGTTTCTCCACCTCTGGGGCGCTGCTATCTGCGAAAGTCCTCATTTGGGTGTCCCGCAAATCCTTTATGGTTTCCATGAACCATTCATTCTCTAACAGTGATTTTGAGCGTTTAGCTCTTTGCTCAATATCCACCTTGCATTCCCATCATCTGCGCGTTGTGTTCGCGTACCGCGTCTTGCTCTGCTTTCACACTGGCAACATCAACCGCTGTTCCGTACTTGCCAAGTATCTCAGCAACCTTGACCGCCAAGTCTTGAACCATGTCATCACGCGCCAAGTCATCATCCATGCCCAGCTTGTGCATCTTGTACTGATAATCCATCTGCGCCTTGGTCATGTCTACCTGCGCCCGTGTCTGCGCTTTCATTTGTTCAGCTTGCATAAACGCTGCGTTTGGATCAGGCTGTTGAGCGGCCATAGCCTGCTGCTCTTGCGCTTGCTGTTGTTGCTGCATCATCATCTGCTGTTCAATCTCTGGGGTCATTGGCATGAAGTAACGATCCGCGTTCCGCAGGCCACCAATCGCCAACAAGTCTGCCAAAGTGTTCCGCATCTGCGTTAGAGTAACCACGCCATTCATTGGGCCATACTGCGCATATATCTGCTGCTGTATCTGTAAGGCTTGCTGTAGGGCCGCTGCACGTTCATTTTCACGTCCAGTGCCAATACCCACGTTGACAATCAAATCCATGTCTGTGTCCCACGCTCTGGGGTCTACAGGCACAAATGAACCGTTGAGGCGCATGATTTCTTCATTGTCGGTGTTCTTAACCATCAAATCCAACATTAAGCGGAACAACTGGCGCATACCACCTTCTGCAAAGTTACGCGCAATCACCTCTGCTTGGCCCGTCTGACCTTCCATAGAGGCTGCAACCGCTGTTGCTGTAGAAGACTTTAGAACATCTGGATCAAGACCTTGCGCCATCTTAGAAACGCCTGTCTTGTTATCTACCAACTGGTCAAAGTATTGCAGTGCTGGAAGTGTCTGACCCGCTGTGAAAGGTACTGCCATCTCCATGACGCTGTTGGGTGCTTTCACCCGCACAATGCGTCCAATCTCGTTGTTCAGCAAATCGTCAATCGCAACCTGACCATCAACAATCTGCAATGCTGGGTTATTGGTCAATGCCACGTTGTCCAGAACACCGCGCAGCATCGCTGTAGCTGCATCCTGATCGTCCATCACCAAATCAACCAATGATGAGCCAAAGAAAGCATGTGGCTCTGGATCACACTCAAAAATTGCGTATGGCGCACAATCTGCTTCGTAGAAGTTTAACAGCTTGAACGTAGAACCAGCACACAAGAACTGGTACAGACGCGGTACACCTGTACCCTCTATGTCCAATTCCATGTAGGCATTTGTGACTGTGATTTTCTTAGAAGCGGCAGTGATGTTTTCATCCTCACCCTCATCTACTGCATAACCACGGCGCTCAAATTCAGCTTCATCATCTACAACGCTATATTCTGTGCTATCTAAGCCCACAAGATCGTCTGGGCTAAATCCCATCGCAATCAAGTCAGACACGCGCATTTCTGTGCTGTGACCACAGATGTAGTAATTATCTATGCTACGCGCATTGCGATCTACAAAGAAATCCTCTGGGGGAACGCTCTCAATGCAGATGTCACCGTGAGGAATAGACCGCGCAATCTTTACGTCATGCTCTGGTACTTCAATCTCCATACCCATCTGATCCATTGAAATGCTCATGCGCATCTCATGTTCAAGAACTTCTACATCATCATCTTCAATGATAACCGCAAATTCTTCATCGGATAGCTGGGTAAAGGTATGGATTTCTGTTTCCATTTCCTCATTGAAATAAACGTATGCAATGCCAGCTTTCTTCACCATCGCATCTTGGAATACATCGTTTAGTACGCGGTATCCGTCATGCTGCTGGAATTTATATGAAACGTAGCTAGTAGCTTGCTCTGCAATCGCAACATCCTCTGGGCCACGCGGCACAAACTCTACAGGCTTTTCGCTAGTGAGGAATATACGCTGAATGCTTGGCTTTAGACCGCGAACAACCTCACGGCATTTTGTTGCCACAACTCTGCTGCGACCTTCCTCATAGCCAATGTCTACCTCACCATCAAAGTAGCGCTGGGCCTTGATCCGCTGTGGTGCAATCTCGCTGTCTACAAAGTCCACCGCGTCTTGGATTGCTTTGGAAACAATGCTTTCAATCTGTGTCTGATCTAGTGGTTCAAGTCTCATTGATTGATTGCTCCTATAGCGTCTTGTAAGAACGGTGCTGCCATTGGCCCTAATAAATCTGCTGATGGCCCAGCCGCTTCCCTAGTGCCAAATGTTGCGCCTGATCTTGCCACAAACGGCGCGATAGTGGCTATGAATTGCTGTGCTTGCGCAATGGCGCGTTCATCAGTAATGGCCCTGCGAACAAGGTCTGGATTTTCCGAAACCAAAATATCAGCAATTTTACTACGCTCTGCCGCAGACAAATCACGGCTAAAGCTATCAACAAACTTGCGAGAAATAGACAGCAAGGCGTTTACATCACCCGTGGCTGCTGCAACACCTTCCGCAGCAGTTACACCTGCGTTTTGCGCTTTCGCCGCCATCATTGTTTCAGCAGTTTGTGTATTGCGTAAAACTGTCTGCGCTACATCTTCTGCCTCTGTTGCTATATCTAGCTTACGCAACACTGCTGCTTGGTCTTGTGGGTCAGGAATTAAGGCCCGTAACAACATTCCCTCTTTCTGACCTTCTTCAAGCATTCTGCGCAGAGCTGTACGCTCTTGACCTGTAGCAAATCTACCCTGCAATGCAGCTAAGAAACCTGAACGATAGCTTGCTAGTGTAGCAGGGTCTTTAGCCCACTTGTCTTCTAGTTCCACCATGACTTCATTTACGTCACCTGCAAGAGCCTTGCGACCAGCTTGAAATGCATCACGATTAGTTCTTACGGCTGCCGCTTGCGCTCTTGTTGACATCAAATCAGGGACATCAACGTCCAGCACAGACCGTAAAGACTTTTCTATATCTGTAGTTGCAATAGACAAATCAATGTCACCAGCTTTGCTTTCTTTACGCGCAGTTTGCTGTAGAACTCTGCGGATTTTTTCAGCTTCCTCTACGGTTGGCCTACGCGCAAACCGAACCACCCCATCATCAGCTACGGCATACAAATCTGCCATGCCTTGACGTTGTGCGATTTTATTAAGGCTCTCACCAACATCAGGTGCAGTCTCTAATACTCGCGCTAACTCCATGAAGACATCGTTTGTTACTGGCTCTGTCTTAAATGGTGCATACGCTGCGCGTTCTGCGGCAACTGTTTCAGCTTCACTCGTAGCACGACGACGAACTGCACTCACCGCTGGATCAGCGCTTACATCGTCAAGATATTCTGCAATCTGCTGCTGCGCAGCGCTTCGTAATCTACGGGGTCTTTGCTCCAAAGCCGTTTGGATTGTCGCCGCTGCTGGGCCACCTTGACCACGCAACGCCTTAACAGATGCTGCAATCGTGCGGTTCTCAGCTAATATCTTACCGTCCATAATATCTTGAACGATCTCATCTGGTGTCTTTCCAGTTTGCTCAACAAGGCGCTGTATTTCGTTTTCTACTACAGATGCACCTCTGCGACCCGTAGTTCGTCTGGCTGCATCCACAAGAGCTTCCACACTACGAACAGCACCCCTTGCAACCTTTTCGCCAACTACTCCACCAGCAGCGCCACCTAATGCACCAAACGGAACACGCGCTGCTCGTTCTGCTGCGCCACCTTCACCAGTGCCAAAAGCGTAAACAGCACCTTCTGCTGCACCACGAGCCGCTAAACGCCCCATCGTTGGAACCGCAGCACCACCACCTGTGAATATCATAGGAGCAACCGCACCACCTAGCTCATAGGCCATTGCTTCTGTAGGACGCGCTTCTTGGTATGCCTTAATGCCACTACGGATTTTATCCAGCGCTTCTTCATAAGTCTCGCCTGTCGCAAGCGCCCTTGCTCTTGCCTCTATTTCATCCGCAAAGCCTAACGTCAGACCCTGCATTGCCGTCCGAGTTCTTTGCGTAGGAACTAAAGATTGCTCCCGTTGGCGTTCTTCCTCTTTCGCTAACGTGCGGTCTAAGATTTTGCGTTGCGCTTCCGTCAAATCAGCCATCTTAGCCTCCTAGAAATTCTTTACGTTCTTCTTCCGACATCACATTCTGCCAGTGGTTTTTCCAATCCGCATCAGTCAGGAACCGATCTGGCATTGGATTTGGCGGCACTTGTAAGATAGTGGGCTTTTCAGGAACTGTACCTTTAAAGCTAAAGTCTGGAATAACCAACTGAGGATCAAGACCAGCTTGCCTTGCAAATTCTGTGTATTGATTGGCAATGGATTGGTATTGCTCTTGTGCGCCACCATACAGGCGACCCGCGCGATCTACAAAGTCTGCTCTTTGTGTCTCCGTTAGGCGCGTCCCTTCCCTTACTTGATTGTAAAGACTTCTTACGCGCTCATCTACACCACCAGAATTTTGCGCTGTAGCAAACTCACCTTCACGCACAACAGACCCGGGATCAAGCACCTTCATAAAGTTAAAGATCAAAGCCAAATCACCCGCAGGTGATGGGTCATCCGCTGACCGTACCACGCGCGAATAAGCAAAACTAACATCTGAGAAATCTTTTACGGGAGCTAGTCCTGTAAACTCTTTACGCGCATCAACAACCATCTTGTTCATGTCAGACTTGGAAACGCCGCCCTTCATCATCTCTTGCATATACAAAGACATTGCGGTTTTTGCGTCATATGCACCTGTTTGCAACCCTTGCAGCACCATTGCCGCAACACGGTCACCAGCACCTGCGCGCTTTGTCAGTGTATCAATTGTTTTATTCTTTGACTGCGTCTGTAAACGTCTAGCACCAGATGCTCTCAACTGCTCACCCATGCGCTGGTTAGGAGCCAACAAAGGATCAAGTGCAGCGCCGAAACGCTCCATTGCTGTCATCCCTGTTTCTTCGTCTGGTCTGCGCATGATGTCCATGAAACCTAGTAGGCCAGTGCGTTGGGGTGCATTTGGGTTCATACTCATGTTCATATCCTTTGGCTTTGATTGTGGCCCTTTATAGCCCTGCCATGCGCCAGTGCCTTGTGTCTGGTAAATCCACTGACCAACCTTGTCTTGTGTCGCCTTATCAAACTTCTGATTTGGGTCTAAATTCAGCGCCTTTACTGCGTCACGCAGCGTTGAACCAACAACCTGATAAGCACCTACTGGTGTCGCAACGCCCATCTCTGGGTCTGGTCTAGCTGATGCAACATACTGTCCGTATTCACCGCGAGGGTCTGTAAACCCCAATACATCCGCGATGCTCATATCAGTTACCCGAACATCAGAGAATATACCACTAGGACGGTTTTGATAGTTAAACAGAGCGTTGTAATCACCCCCGCTCTCACCTGCGAAAATACCGCGCTGTATGTCAGACCAGCTTGCCATTTATCTTCCAAACATTGCTGCGGTTTGTAAGTAGTTCAGGAAGCCCGGCTGGAATGAGCTAGTCTGACCTGATGGAACGCCTGCGCCAGTAAGTGCGCCTAGAAACGTATTCAAGCCACCTGTTGGTGCGCCTGTATATTGACCAAAGTTCTGCTGACCTGCACCAATTAAGCCTTGCATGATGCCACGCTGCATTGCGCCTTGCTGCATTTGCTGCTGCTGAATTGATTGGCCCATGTTGAACTGCTGCTGACCCAAACCTGCTAAACCACTTGCCGCGCCTTGGCGAACGCCTGCGCCAGTAAACTGGCCTTGGAAGTTAGCTTGGTTTGCTGCTTGCTGGCGACCCGCTTGAGCTTGAAGCGCTTGGTTGATTGCAGCTTGGTTTGATAGACCCGCAGCCTGCGTTAGGCCAGCCTGTTGAGCGGCTCGTGCTGCGTCTTGTTGCGCTGCCGTTATACCTGTTGCTTGCGTTAGACCAGCTTGCTGTGCCGCCCTTGCCGCATCTTGTTGTGCTGCGGTTATACCTGCCGCTTGCGTCAATCCAGCCTGCTGTGCTGCTGCTGCATTTTGCGCTGCAATGCTTGATAGACCAGCTTGCTGGGTCAAGTTCGCTTGTTGTGCTGTTGCTGCGTTTAATGCAGCCATGTTTGCTTGACCTGCTTGCTGCTCAAGTTGCGCTTGCGTCTGTGCAAACTGATTGGCGGCTTGCATATTGCCAGATCGTGCTGCCTGCTCACGAGCCGCTGCCGCTTCACGAGCCTGCTGACCAAGTTGGCTTGCTTCAAAACCTTGCTGAGATGCAAGTGTGCGAGCCGCTTGCGTTTGACCAATATCAAACTTGCCGCTCTCAACGGCTTGCTGGAACCCTGCTTGGCGCTGCTGCGCTGATAGCTGACCCGCTTGACGTAAAGCCTCACCAGCCAAAACACCTTCTTGCACAGCTTGACGCGATCCGCCAAACGCACCCGCTTTTTGCGCCTGTGATGCAAGGTTTTCAGATGCCATTTGTCTTTGACGCTCAATGTCGGCCTGACCCGCCTCTATCACTTGCTGCTGATAGGGGTTCATGTATGTGGATATGTCTTGCGTCTGCAAGCGATCCACAGCGATTTGATCAGGCGCTTGTGCCGCTTGTACAGCCCCAACAGATTGCATTCTTTCTGCTGGGCTTAGTTGTGCAGCTTGCATCTGTGAGGTTGGGCCAACCTGCGCTCCACCAAAAGTCACAGCAGGGGCTACAGTAGCTCCGCCATATGCTTGCGTTTTCTCAACTGTTGCACCGCCATATGCAGGCGTTCTCTGAACCGTTGCGCCACCGTATGTTGCCGTTGGGCCTGCCCGTGCAGCTTGCATCTGCTGTGGAGTAAATTGCGATAAACCACCCATCGTTTGTTGCGCCTGACCTATAGACTGCGCAGACTGCTGATAGATGTTAGGTTGAGTTTGAGATTGTGGGCGAGAAAGAGGAGTATTGGCGGGATTACGCGGCATAACCGCTCGCTGTGCGCCCATGCCGCCATAACCTGTACCCATGGTTGGATTGTATACATTTTCTGGGCCTAAGTTTGTGGGCCTTTGCACACTTCCTGTTGGTGTGCTTCCACCTTGTCCCGCTAAACCGCCGCTTGGAAGTCTTTGTCCACCTGCTGATGCACCCATGTCTTTTCTCCTATTTGCCGCCGCCGCCGCCCTGTAGCTCTAACTCTACAGGTTGGTTCTGTGGTGCGCGTGATCCAACTTCACCAGAAACAGGATCAATTCCGAAACTTTCACGATATTTCGCTTGCTCTGGGCGCTCTGCTTGAAACTGGCTAATCATCCCCTCAACCATTGGACGCGCTGAATAGCCTTGAATGCCACCCTCATACGTCTGCGCTTGCGGTAAGTATTGCTGACCACCAGTTGAAGGCATCCCAAATGCACCTGCCATCATGTCTGTGCCTTGCATCCCAGCCTGCTCCATTGGAGACAAAGCTGCCACTTGAGGCCCATACAGAGGTGTGTAAGTATCTTGCAAAGGGGCAAGGTCTGTTCCCATGCCAATACCCTGCTGCATTGCTGTTTCAGCAAACTTAGGAACATATGGCTTCTGTGTTGTGCTACCGCCGCCGCCTGACATTATTCTGTCTCCTTAACAAAATGGGAATGTGCTAACTTCCATCCCATTGGCTCTAATACTTTTTTCCATCCTACACGACCTGTGAGGCTACCGCCAGTGCATCCTTGCTCTATGGCCCATGCATTTATCGCATCATTCATATCCTTTAACTGATCCAAATCACCGCCTGCTAAGAAAATGTTTAGAACCTTCTTTCTAGGATATACCACAATTTCCGTTACCATGCACCCCCTTGGTGCAGGCCAGAACTGCATCTTACTCTCCGCAATGCCTTTTACAATGTCCTCAAACTCGTGCGTACCGTTGCAATATTCCAATGCATCCTCAATGTACGGCCTGCAACGCGCTAAGTCATCACTTAGAACAAATTCGCCAACTACCATCTTTTGAGACATGTCATTCATCCGTGCATCCTCGTGATGTGCAGCGTAGTCGCTGGTGCCGCTGGGCTAAATGAAGTTGCCGCAGACGCATCCAAGAAGCCTGACGTGCCATCCACCGCCCACATGACCTGTAATTCATCGCCAGCCGCCACATCAAACTTGGCAGAACGCGAAACAACCACTGTCGCGTCATTCTGGTGTAGCGAATAGATGATCGTATTGTTTGGCGCATCCGTGCCGTTCAGGCGAGGCCAGAAGTAAAACCTCACCGTGCTAGATGACGTTGACGAAATCTGCGCTGAAAACATCAGTAGATACTCGCCAGCCTCGCTAAACACGATCTTGCTGTTGTCTGTCGCATCCCGATCTATGCCAACATTGCCGCTTGGCGCATCGTACGTTATTGCGTACGCCGTATCTGCTGCTGCAGCAGTAACATCCGTTGTGCGGTAAAACGAGGCGTGACCGTCCTCTAAGACGATCTGCACAAACGCACCATCCTTGGATACAACAGGATACTTGTATTCACGATCCCATAAGATAACGCCATCTTCTGCCGCGCTGTCATAATCGCGTCTGTGCGTAAGAAAAGAGCGTGTCCTCATAAGCCACGCACTAAACTTCTCTGCCCATACCTTAAAATCTGGGCCTATTGGGGGCGCACCATAGAAACTCATCGTTTGCTACCCTGCCGCGCATCAAGACGCATGACACCCACACGCCAATCCGCTGCCTCTGCACCCTCAACGCGCATTCTAACCTGACGACCTTGGAAGCGTACAGATGTTGGGTTTGCCGTGTTAAATGGCCCCTTTTCTGTTTCCGTTGCATTCGGGTAGTTGCGCACCTTAAACTTCAAATCCACATCGCCCTGCGTTTTTTCATCAGGTATGACGTTGGTGACTTTCATCAGACGCTCACCAGTGCCAATGGCAATTGGGCCTGTCTCTGCGTATGGTGTCGCCCCATCATAATCAAAACCAACTTCATGCTCATACACAACGCCATCTGATTTAACCAAGAACGGCAAGCGGAATACGCCGCGATCCACACCCGCAGTGCGATCCATGTCGCCAGTTGACCAGATGTTTTCAACGTAATCATATGCAACGTACTTGTCGCATTCATCGCTATCCTGTGATTGATACACCCACCAGACTTCATTCCACTGGCTGTTGACCATAGCCTGCACCTTAGATGCTTGGTCATAATTGATATTACTAAATACCAGATCAGCGACCTCGCACGGTATTTCGCGCACTTGACCGCCAGAATAGATGAAGAAGCCACGACGACCCATCCAGATCACGCCAGCGTCAACAGATGCATATGCACCCGCCGCAATCAATCCACACGCCGTACCGACACGCTCAAAGCCGTATACAAACGGTGGGCCTTGGTATGTCATTGTATGCGCGTCTTGGTCTGTAAGGATCAAAGACTGACCGCGTGTGCGTACACCCGCTAGGATCGTGCCGTTGGTTTGCAGTTCAATGTCACCAGCTTGGTTTGTCGCCGCCGCTGTCCATGTGTTGTAATCTTCCTGATCTGACCATGCCACACGCTTTGAAGATGACTGAGACACGCTGTAATCCGCTGCAAGAGCCACCAAGAAGCGTTCCTCTGTTACGAATGTCGCTGTGCAGCCCGTAGGCGCGTTTGTGACCGCCGTTAGATCGTTGGCTGTTTCCAAGTCCCATGAGTAGATAACGCCATCGTCAGACGAACATGCGATTAGTTCCTCACCCCAGTTATCTAGTGACCATGTAGTTGCGCGTAGAATAGAACCTAAGTCTGGACGCGCTACGCCCCAACCAAACAAGCCCCAGCCACCTGAACCCCAGCCAGTGTTGACCGTTGCATCTACGCGGCCCGTTGTAAGTGCGCTGGGTGTAATGTCTGCCGTAATAGAGCTTTCCAGCATAGCTGTCACAGTGTCGTGCGATCCGAATGCAGCGAAACGCTCACCGTCATTGTCTACCCAACAATGGACACCGCGAACAACACCGCCAGCATCTACTGGGCTATTATCGGACTGTGCGCGTGGCCTCCAACCGCCAATCGGACGCAAGGCATCCTCATGCCAACGCACTAGGTTTACGTCACGCCAGCGACCCTGAGATTGATACTCTGTGCCGTTTGCGTACTGCCCCTTGGGGATGTTTAGCGGGACTAAAGACATATAGAAACTCCCATTGATTTACGAATTTCCGTTCCAGACACAGATTGTATATCTTCATTGAAAAACTCTTGCTCAATAGTATACCCTACTTTTCTGCCATATGTAATATTTGTTACATTAGGAACACGTTGGACAACGTATTGACCTTGGTAGAACGGCTCTAAATCACGGTCTATAAAATCTTTTACAGTTTTAAAATCAAAGGGATTGTTAGAGTTGGTGCCGCAGCAACCACGAACTTGTATCACAACCTGCCCTGTCTTTTGAACGGCTCTATCAAATAAAGCCCTGTGACCTGTATGCCAAGGTTGCCATCTACCAAGCATTTGAACAGTGTCTTTAGTCCAATCAAACTCAGGTCTGCGCTTGTTTTCTTTAATATAGCTTGCAATAAATAACGCCCATTTTTCAGCGTTTTTTTCTGTAATCCTAAAGTCGTAATGAGAAGGCTTAGTGAACATTTTATTCGTGTCTTCAAAACGACTTTCAAGTAACGTGTCTACCCAAACGATCCAATCTGCTGAAAACAAATTTCTAAACTCGTCAAGAGGTGCAACAAAATCGGCAATGACGTAGTTAGCACTGGAAGACTTGCATAAGTCTCTCATGCGTTTCGCTTGACGCAATCTGCCGCTATAAGAAAAGTCCCAATCATTAGCCATTTCTCGCACAACATCTGCATTATATAGCTGTGCGCCTAAATGCCCCTGCAGAGCTTTAGCTAAAGTTGTCTTCCCTGAATTGGGAAGCCCCATGATAAGAACGCTAACCATTTAAATTAAGGCTTTGTAGGCCAGTCAGCATCTTCCAAATTGGGCCAGTTGGCGTGTGTGGTTATGTCACGCAATGCTTGGCGGTAATCTGCCCATTCAGAAGATAGAGTGTTATCACTCAACGCCATCCAATCAGTTTCAGCTAAAAGCGCATCTCGCTTTTCACGACCAGCACTTTCAGCAGCAGCAGCCGCTTTTACTGCAAGCTCCGCGATTAAGGCTTCTTTTTCTTCAGGAGTATATTTCTGCACAATTTCCCATTGCTGCACAAAAACACCGTTATTCTCAACAGGGGGTAGCTCCCTAGCTTCCTCAAACTGAGAGTTATATTCCTCTGGGTCAGCCAACTGAAAGGGTGCAAATCCGTACTCCCTAACGTTTACGTTAGACATATCTGCGGGAAAGCTGACGTTTTTATTTTCAAAACGTATGCGCTGAACCGCGAGAGGCCATTCTATCGGCGTATCGTTTTCTAATTTAACATACATAGTGCTTTTCTCCTATATCACACGCAAACCATCATACAACGCATTCGTCATTTCGTCACTTATTTGCTGAATATTTTGGGGCAGGCCAATATTATTCTCACGAAACTTTATTTCTTGCCTAACCTCATGCATACCGACAAGGCCGTACACATCATCATTTTCAACAAATACCTGCTTTATCGTATCAAAGTCGTGCGCAAAGGGATCAATCTCACAATGCTCATATATTTTCTCTAATACCATAGAAGGATTTTCTACAAGTGATTTGTATGTCACAAACAAAAACCCCTCATCACGAATGTATTTGGCATATTTAATGCCTTCAAGAGGCAAGGTAAGCGGGTCTGTATTTGGCAAAAGAAGGTCTGTATACACATCACCGACCCAACCGTTATCTAACCTAAGTTTTGCAAAAGACCTTACAATTTCATCTACGGGACGAATTAAAACAACCACTTTTGGATTTTCATCTATGTAACGCTTTATCATCTGATGGTTTTCATAGAGCGTCCAAGTACGACATTTATCAAAGACAATATCCTTGCTGACAGACTTATAATACAAAGCGGGAAGCTCTGTCATAATATCCTTGCTAGTTTCCTCTAATCTGCGACTTGCCTTTAAAGCGTCTTCTGCTGGGCCATTTATTGAACACTGCATATCCCACATCATCTGACATAAAGCAGAACGCCCCTCTGAGTACACAGAAGGGTTCTGCATCAAAATGTTTGAAAGCAGCGTAGAGCCTGTTCGCGGCAGTCCACTTATATAGCAAAGTCTTTGCTTCATTACGGAGTGCCAACATCCGTAGTTGGAAACTGGCGTGTATCGCCCGGGAAAATTATCCGCACGGCACCATTCGCTCCCGCCGCGTTCCCTGCTCCGTTGGCTTGCGTTGACTGTCCACCTTTGCCAACAACTACTGTGTAAGATGTGCCGGGGCTAACCGTTATGTTGTTTTTATAAGCTAATCCGCCGCCGCCGCCACTTTTATAGCTTGTAGAGCCGAATGCCCCACCGCCACCGCCAAAGTAGCCCGGTGAGCCGTATTTTGCAAAAGTGCCGCCGCTACCGTCACTACCGCCGCCACCGCCGTTGACACTAGCTGCCGTACCACCAGCACCGCTAGTGCCTTCTCCAAAAACATTAACACCGCCACCAGCAGACCATCCAAGGCCACCGCCGCCGCCACCACCAGCACCGCCGCCGGAACCTGCTGTTCCCGCAACATAACTGCCACCGCCGCCGCCGCCGTTACCAGAGTAGCCTGCCGCACCGCCGCCACCACGGCTTCCGCCTTGACCGCCACTGTTGTTAGCATCACCGCCAGATGCAGTGCCGCCAGCATTGGTTGCATTGTTGCCAGCCGCGCCGCCATTAGCCTGAACGACTGTGCCTCCCACCGTTATTTTAGATAAACCACCAGCTTCTGATCCAACAACATGACCTGAACCTCCTGCACCAACAACAACAACGCTAATAGACGTTACTCCATCGGGGCATGTCCAAGAATATGTCCCTGGAACTGCAAATAAACTTTCACCTCTAGGCACTTCGTCTACTCCTCCTACCATTAAAGTTTTTTTCCAACTACTCATTAGAAAAGTCTCCTAAGTCATCTGTTACGACGGCGTTTTCAAATCTTTACCCGCAGTAAAACCGTACCAAGTGGTGCCGCCATCATGCGTGTAAAAAACAAACTGATCTACTGCTGAAGCGGTATCGGTAAGGGTGGGGGCGGTGCCGCTAGGAAAGTCTACCGATGCAGGCCACGCAATAGTGTAACCGCTGGCACTCGCATCCTGTATTACCTTGAGAGAAAACCCATAAGCCGTACCACTTGCGGGGGGATTACTCCATGTAAACGTACTTACATTCTCGCTCAGAGTTAGTGAAAATACGTTACCCGTTTCACAGTTAAGTGTGGCCGTACCGCTAGATGAAGTAATTGCAGAAAACGTATCGTTATAGCTTTTTGCTTTTAGCTCTTCTGATATATTAACATCGCCATTCGCATCCGCAGTTACCACTTTGCTTGCTTCTGTAAGGCCAAGCGTTGTGATGTCATTGTAGTTTAGCTCCGCAGTCGTCGCTGTAACGCCTTCTAGAATATTTAACTCCGCTGCCGATGCTGTAATACCCAGCGTGGTTAGCGTTGTCGCGTCAATAATTGCCCTGACGTTCGCCGCAGCACCAGAGCCATCGCAGTAGATGATACCAGTTGATCCATTGGCTACAGTGACATTATCACCAGTGCCTTGCGTAAATGTGCAGTCATATCCGCTATTGTTATCTACAAGGTAAAACTTAGTTGCATCGTTTGGACTTACTGTGATCGTGCAATCCTCTGTCGCGCCAGATAGCACAAGAACTTTATACATCCCGTCATCCAAGCTGTCGCCTGTCGTACCGTCTGTTGTGCTTAGAGTGTGTGCCGCAGCAGAGGATGATAGATCAATCGTGCCAACGCCAGATGCTGCACGATCTAAGATGTCAAAGTTACGGTTTGTAATCTGACCCCATGTATCTGTCTTTTCACCGTCAGCGATTTTTTCAACCGCGTTGTTAAGTGTCCAAGTGCTTGCCATATCAAATTCCTTTGCTTATCGGCATCTTACCGCTTTTATGCCGCAGCGTCTACGGATAGTACGCCGTACCATGTTGTTCCGCCATCTCTTGTCCAGAATACGTAAATGTCAGTTTCACCACTTGCGGGTGCATCAGGTGCAGTACCACCCGCCCAATCTACTGAGGTAGGCCATGTGACTGTGCCACCGTTGCCTGTTAGCTCTAGGACAAAACCAGTAGACCATGCGTTAGTCACACTGTTAAATGTAAACGTAGTATTGCCTGTCATCGTTAAGCTAAATGCTTGGGCAGTGTCGCAGTTTACCGTGACAGATGTGCCTGATAATGCGTCATAATCTTCGTAGTATACGTTATAATTATATGTACCAGTATTCCAAACCTCTAGTATCTCAGTTCCACCAGCATAAAAATTAATGTGGTTGGTTCCAAAGTTAATGCGAGTATCAGTATCACCTTCATGGTAAATGTTATCTGCAACATAGATATTATCTACAGCATTGAGATCGCCCTGTATGTTTGCGCCAGTACTATTAGTATTAAACTTGTATGTCCCATTGTAGTAAAGATAAGTTTCGCCGTTGTGGGTACAATTTAGTAACCATTCATTATCTACGTCGTTATAAATGCCAGTAGTAGTGCTATTATTATGCATAAACACAGCACGACCACCAATGCTATAACCTTCCCAACCAGTATGCGCACCACCATCAATCTGTATAGAGCCATAGTTGCCAGAGACAGGTTGGAAGTAGCCGTTGCCTGTGTCGCCTAGTTGAACGCCTGTTGGGGTGACTGTTATTTCTTGTGATCCACCTGCGCCTATCGCAACACTATTAGTTCCAAATGATAGGAAAGTATCGGTGTCACCTTCGTGGTAAAGACTTCCAGCAATATAAATATTATCGGCAGCATTTAGGTTGCCGTTGATGTTTAGCCCTGCAAACGAGGGGCTGTCACCCGTACCTAAACCTAGTGAGTTCTTAAAGCCTGTCGCATTGTTTTTGCGGATATAGTTGTCACCTGATGAATAGAATGTGGTATCAGAATCTCGCTGATATGTCGTGTGCGACATACTGAGATAAGCGGAAATGCCATACCTCATATAAAGATCGCCACTACTGTTTCTCGCAGCTAGAGTGCTTCCCGTACTGCTTTCACTTGCATGATACCCATCCAACAAGTCAGCATCTAGGCCAGAGCCAGAGCCATCGTTGCCAGAGTGCCAGATTGAGTGCGCACTATTTCCAACAGTAGGCCATTGATCAGGGTAAACGGTTAATGAGTATACAGAGTTATTGCCACCACCCCTAATATGAACATCAGAACCACTCTTTGCAGAAACGTAAGTGTTCCCATCGTTGGTGCCGCTGATGATCATATAATCAGTAGTGTTTGACATAAATGACGTTTTCATGCCTACATATGATGTGCTTGTAGAATATGCGTCATCTCCGATGATGAGGTTGCCGCCGTCAGCTTTTAGGTTTTCGCTAACGGTTAAGTCACCTGTCATTGTATCCGATTGATCACTTCGTAGGAAGCTGCTTGCATGTAGGCTGTCTACTGTGTCAGCATCAATATTCAGTGCATCAATGTCAGCCTTGGTTTGATCAGCAGTAGCACCGCTCTCAATGCCATCCAGCTTTGTGCCATCCGCAGCAATATCACGCCCATCAACATTCCCGCCAACCGTAATATTACCAGTGACGTTGATTGCGGTCAGCGCAGTCGTACCCTTCAACAAGCTCTCAAGCGTGTCAAAGTTACCATTTAAGTAGCCGCCCCAGACATCCTCATCATCTCCGACTGTCGGCTTTGCAAAACTATATGTTGTTGTATAAGCAACCATTTTTCAATCCTTATGCCGCTCTCGTTGGTAACTCTGTCCAAGTTACGCTGTCGTCAGATAGTGGTGTCCAAGTATCACTGGGATCAGCTTGCTGCGTCCAAGTATCGGTAACGTCCGCATCTTCTTCCCACTTCAATCGTGCGTTTGCACTTACAGATGATAACATAGAAAGTGAGCTTGATGTAGACACAACCTTGCTGCCAACCACAGCCACAGATGAAGCAGGCGCAATCAAAGACGAGGCGTTCGCAGTGATTGCAACAGTTGGCGTAAATAATGCTTCAGCCTCTACAGTTGGCGCTGCCTCACGAACCCTTTGCACCGCGTCCGTGATACTAAGCGCTGGGCTAACAGTAACGCTGCTTGTTGCAACACGAACTACATCCGCAGAAACTGTGAGGTTTGGAGACACGATGACAACGGCACTCGCAGTCTTAAATCCAAGCGTGTCAATACTTGACGCTGCCGTGACCGCAGCACTGTCCTCACGCACACGCTCCATCGTTGAGATTACGCTTGAAGACGATGAAGCAGTACCACTAGCGTTACGAGCGCGTTCTACAGTCGCAACAAGCTCACCAACGCAATCCTCGCTCACTGCGCCTTGATGTATGCGCTCCGCACCACAACTAGACCCACTAGACGCTGATGACGTTGCTGACGTGCTTCTTATAGCGCCAACTGATGTTGATACTGTAAGCTGTGGAAAGACAACTGTGGATGCGCCTGCGGTGCGGAAACCAAAAGTATCAACTGATGACGTAGCACTAACGGCAGAACCAGTTGTGCGATCTCTTTCATACCCTACCGCAACAGAGGCTGTTGAAGTGACTGATGCCGACCCAATTAACGTAACACGACCAGATGCTGTTACAGAAGCAGAGGCACTTACTGTAGCAGACGCATCTTGAACTGTGCCATCATAGCCATAAAGACTGCGACCGTATAAACTGGAGCCGTAACCAGCCATTCAATTAATCCAGTGTTATATCTAAATCTCCACTAGGAACACGGAATACGTCACCAGTTTCAATTGTTTTGCTTGTCGTTAGCGCAGCGTGTGCCAACAAGTTACCAGAAGATGACGCATCAAACACGCCGATATGCGTTACTGTGCCATAATTCGCAGTCGCTGTTGGGTATTCAATCGCAGCATTATTAGACGCTGTATTGCCGCTTACAGTAAACGTAACAGACTGACGCGCATATGCACCGCCCGATACCTCTGTGCCGCCACCTGTATCAGATGGTGCAGCCGTAAACAGTGCTAAGTACCACACAGTCGGGCGCGTACCGCCAGAACCAGTAAATGCCCATTCAAGCACTTCTGTTTCTAAGTAGTTAGAAAAACTCATGTTGATCTCCTAGATATATCTGATCTCGTTATACACTATTTTACAGCGTTTAGTAAGTGTTGACCTGTATTCTCATGCCGCTACTTGATTGGCTTGTTTTCAGGCTTACACGATTAATGTCTGCAACTGCTTTTGCATAGAGGCTTGACCATACCGCTACACGCTCATCCTCGCCAAGATATGGCGCTGCTTGCATCAGTGATCCATACAAGTATGCATCTGGCGCATCCCCCAGCAACCAGTTGGTTGTTTGGCTTGCTGATAGCTTGGGAATTTCTTGGTAGTAAATCAGTTCCATTGTGTATGTCTGATCTGGCGTTGGGAATAGCTCAAATGTCTCGCCAATGTGGGCATACAGTGTTGGGCGACCTTGCGTGTTCTGATTGCTTTCGCGCCGCGTCATCATGTCGTTGAGCGTCGTCATCTCCAGCTTAAACGTGTCACCCGTTGTGATGCCGAAACGTACTGTCTCCAACCAATCAGCAGGGACTGCGCTGTATTGGCTATCCAATGCGCCTGATGACCGCTCAATCATCTTGTAGTGACGTATCTCACGCTCCATTTGCTTTTCTGCAATGGTGATGAAATCAGGTATGACTGACGTTAGATCATCCCGATCTAGCCAGTTTGCTACCGCTGTTTTTAGCTCTGAGTATCTTGTTATAGCCATTATTGCTCGCTTTCTTGCATAGCTGCCATCGGAACCATCGCAGCAATCACCCAATTAGGCGCGTTTAGCTTTCTAGCCTTTTCTATCATTTTACCAGTGACTTTTCCACCAGATAGAAGGTCTTGCGCAAATCGCATCGCCGCTTCCCGACCAAATCTACGCTCTACCTCTAAGAAACTATCAACTGTCTCTACGTCTATATCTTCAATACGCTGCTTGGCGCGTTTTGGGCTGGCCTCATACACTTTGTAATCCGCACTGTTCATCAACAATCCACCACCTGTACCTTTGGCGCGTTGTTCTTCTGCCAAGTTACGGAACAATAGGTTTGCTGGGATGCCACGCGATCCCGACAAGTAAGTATCTGAACGATCCTCTAATTTGTCATATCCATATCCGTAAGTTGTAGACTGATCTGGGCGCGTTTCTAATACGCCTTTCTGCACATCAGGTGTAAACCCTCGGTATCCTGTCGTACCCCAATCCATACCTAACTGCGCAGCATCTGCCACCGCCAGACGCGCATCTTGTACTTTCGGTATGCCTAGCTTGTGCAGCGTTGCTTTATCCAAGCCCTTCAAGAAGTAAGCCCGATGTGTACCGCTAGGAAGATTTGCAATGTATTCTTGCATTGCGCGAGGATCAGATACGCTCGGCGTATCAACATAAGGCTTTGTCGCTACAGATTGCGTTTTCTTAGAGCCGTCTTTATTCAAGATTGGGTTGCCATCTGCGTCACGCTTTACAATAACTTCTGGCTTACTGATGTTGCGGATCATTTCATCAGCTTTTGCCACATCGCTCGGCTCAATCTGCGCTGACTTCATCATTTCACCGAAAACCATGCCCTCATGCAATGAAAAGTCGGATGATTTCTCACCCATCAAAACACTCATGACATATGGATCAACGCTGCGCTTTGCTTCTTTTAGCTTACTCTGCGTTGCACTCAGTGCGCCTGCATAGCCCTGACCGGGGATGTCTGTAAACTCAAATCCAGCTAGACTTTTTTGCGGTGTCTCAAAAACCATGTCATTCACTGAGGTGATCGTATGTCTGCCTGATTGATCTCCTACAATGCTCATCACGTCACGCCCTAACAGACCTGCGATTGTGCCGCGCTCTACAGGATCAAGACGCTCATCTGACAAAATACCTGAGCTTCTGTGCTGAGAAAGTGCCACTGGTTTTTGCGTTGTGATGTTTGTGACGTTTGACATTGGAACGACAGGTTCACCTTTTACAATTTCCTCTGCTGAAGGAAACTGAGAAAGATATTCTGCAATATTTGCTCCGCTACGCTCATAATCTGTGCCAGCAGCACTTAAAGAACGTACTGGTCTGCTGCGCGTAAAAGTATCGCTGATGCCCTCTAAGTCACCCGACAACAGGCTGCGAGTTAATCCAATGGCATCCGCTGATGTCTTTGGCGCTACACGACTTGCTGTTTTTAATGCACCACCAACTACAGGTACAGCCGCAAGCAATCCCTCTGCTACGCCCATAGCTGTGTTAAAACCCTCTATGCCAGCACTTTTATAATCACCTTCTCGGACGTAAGGCATGATCTCTTGGCTGGCAATTTTAGCTTCTTCTAAACCAATAGCCGTTCCCAACGCAGGCGTATAATCTGCTGCTGTTGCCGCATCTGTAGCTTTGCGCAAATCACCAGTTTTATCCAAAACGTAGTTAAAAATACCCTCGCGGATTGCACTACGAGATGCATTTGCTTCTAACGCTGCTTCTAAATCATCCGCTGAATAGCGATCAACTGGCATCGCGTGAAAGTCCCGGCGCTGACCATCTGGCGTGTAAATTGTATCAATACCGCCATATTGACCAAAGTTGACATCACCAAAAGTCGCCGCCGCTTCTTCACGCAACAACGCTTCTTCTTCTGGTGTTCTGCCGCCTAAAACTTGAAACAGGTTCATTACCACTTAACCTTGTTCGCCCAGTATGCCGCACTCATCTTGCCCTTGGAAATGTTCTTGGCATGTCTTGCTTTGAATGATTTGGCACGTTTTGTCATTGTTTTATCGCCTGTCTTACCCTGCTGACCAAAGCGGATCGTCTTAACCTTGTCACCTTCCTTTGCCACAACAACGTGTGACTTGGTTTTGTGACTAGGTGTGCGTTTGGGCTTGTTGTAGCCACTAACGCCTGCTCTGGCTAATCTGGGGTCTTTAGGCATTACAATCCCATCGCCTCAATAAATGTCTGCAACTCCAATGGGCCAAGACCTGTCGGATCATATCCAGCATTACGCATTCTTTGACGCATCGCTTCCTCTGATCCACCAACTGCACCCATTTCTGGTACGCCCTGCGCAGGTGCTGCGGAAGGTATAGTTAGACCTGTTGCAGCTTGTGCCATTGGTGCAGGTGGTGCTGCTGGTGTATTTTGTGCATATGCTGGATAATCATACCCATAATCTTGCGCAGGCGTTGGAGTAGGCGCGTTATGACCTGCCATTACTGGCCCCGGTACGTTTAAATTATCTGGACGCAGCATAGGACGCAGGCCTGATAAAGCATTGCGTGTAGCCTCTGGAACCGCACCATTTGTGCTTTTGACTGATGCCTCTGCTTTGATCTTTTCGTAAGGTGTACGCTCGCCAAACTCTTGACCGCTTAAAGCATGTGCCAAGTTAGCCATTAAACTATAGCCGCCAGCGCCACGATACATCCCCCCAGATGCATGACGCCCACCACGGTCAAACATATCCTCATAATCACGATAACCTAGAAGTTGGGCTAAGAAAGGACGATCCGCGTCTCCTTGCCCGCTAGAACCACCATCTGATCCACCACCGAACCCAGACAAAAGGCCACGCCGTCCTGTCTGACCAAAACCTCTTGATTGACGATATTGCGCCTCACGGCCTGCGCCTTGTGTGCGACCTAGTGTTTTTGCTGTGCGATCGTAATAATCATCGTCGCGTTCTTTCAGGCCAAGGCCCATTGATAGATCATCAAGTAGTCCCATTACTTACCCCTTTGCTAAACACTTACCAGCCATTGCGCATTTGCTAGGCGTTGGGCAATTTGCACAAGGTTTAAACTTCGCGGATGATCCGTATTTTCCTGTTCTCATTTCTTTTTCTTCTTTGCTGTTTTGGCTGCTGCTTTAAACGCCTTGGCAGTAGGCGCACCTTTGGAGCCAGCCTTGCGCATTTTCTCGCCAGAACCAGCCTTGATCCGCTTGCGTTTAGCGTGAATGTTGGAATACAAACCTTTTTTGGGCATAGGCAACTCCTGTGTTAGCTGCACCTTACCACACTAGGCTATGCCGCGCAAATTCCTTCTGATTGGCTCACCCCAATCGCTTTCCCTGCGATAACCTACCGCAAGATACCTAAACGCATCTGCGCCGTGTGATGTCCAATCGTGTAGCGGTCTACCTCGCCAAGTCTTCAGCTTTTCATCAAAGTCTCTGCGATACTGCCGTAAAGCCTCTATGCCTCTGGTGCAGTTATCAGCATCAAACCAGCATTTAGGGATCATGGTACGCGCAGCCTGTATGCCATCCTCTACCGCTAGTTTCGGCGCAATCTCAATGTTCCGTATGCCCAGCGCGTCAAGCGTTTCAAGCCTGCTTTTCCCTGTTCCCAGTTCCTTGACTTGTACATCATGCGGCAGAATGTGTTGCTCGTATTGATATTCTTTGTCCAAGAGAACTTTTGCATAGTGATCTAATCCTACTCCGCTGTTTTCGTAATAGTCTATAATCCTGATTTCTTGGCCTACGAACTGAGCAAACCATATCGCTGTACTATCGCCTATGCCCAAGTCCCATGCTGTGATGACAGATGCTGCACGATCATACGGCACACGGGTAATACGCCCATCCTCTGTGGCCTCTTTCATTTCTTTTGCGTAGAAAGCCCCTTGGATTGCCGCTTCAAAGCTGCACTCAAATTCTTGCTCGTAGCGGTCATCGCCCATTGTACGTCTTGCCTCATCAAGT
>Ga0208793_1000578_pt1 | contig 24365 bp, 17 predicted proteins | sample 17_taG_FD_184092 | JGI IMG/M metagenome (GOLD analysis project Ga0208793, IMG submission 184092) | Marine viral communities from the Subarctic Pacific Ocean - 17_ETSP_OMZ_AT15314 metaG (SPAdes) (version 2) | ecosystem: Environmental > Aquatic > Marine > Oceanic | place: Pacific Ocean | collected...
CAACAACCCACTATCATGGGTGTGATTGGTTATAATGAATATCAGTCAGTGTTGAAAAATGTTCCTGATACAAAGTTTGTCCCATTTCTTGGTCTTGATTCTTCAGAAAAAACTCCTGTAGCTGCATTGAGAGCAATATCTGGTGCTGGACTTGTAGTTGGTCAAACTGGTGCAAATGGACAAGGCACCCCAGTTAATAGTAAAGTCATTGTAGGAAATAATACTCATTTAGAGAGTAAACTTACTAAAGACATGGATGGTTCTGATGAAACTAGGGCACAAACACTTGCACAACCCACATCATGTGATCCGCTGCCTTTAGGCAGAATACAAGTCCAACTCCGAAATGCTATTCAAGGTATTGAGGATTTGAGAAAGTCCGTATATGGTATAGCAGAGGGTGCTAATGAAGTACTTGCTAATATTGAAAATGAAATTAATAAAAAGATAGAAGAAGCAGCAAGGTGGATTGCTTCTGCAATGAAGTGGGTTTATGAGCAAGTAGAAAAAGAAGTATACAAGAAGATAGAAACCGCATTAAGAAACGTTTATAACCTTGCGTTCCCTAATGAAAAAGGTAAAGTAAAGCAAACATCTGATACTATCTTAGATACTATTGCTTGCTTCTTTAGAAAGTTGATTGATAAACTTTTTGATATGATGTTGGGGTTCATCAAGAGCACAATTGACAAAGTAATCAATGTTCCAGTTTGTTTCATTGAGAAGTTTGCTGGTAATGTGCTTGGTGCTTTAAGTGGTATTATTAATGGATTATTTTCTGGACTAGGAGATGCTATCAGTGGTGTTGTTGGGATAGTGGATGCAGGACTTGATTTAGGTGGTGATATTCTTGGAATGATTGATGATATTTTTTCATTCTTAAACTGTGATGATAGACCAGAGTGTTCTGAGATTAATGAATGGAACATTAGAAATGGTGCTGGACCTCTTGAGAAAGGAGATATTACAGCAGTAATAGATAGAGCAAAAGGTCTTGCTACGCAAACAAAACAGATTGGATTAGATGCCCTCAATAATGCGGAGGATCTTGTTGATTTTGATCCACAATCATTGTTTGATGGATTAGAAGACTGTAATACTGACCCATTCAAATGTGGTAGTCCAGTCCTTCAATTGTTTGGGGATGGTGGAGCAGGTGCTGCCGGTAACTTAATTATCGGTGCTGCTGGTGATATTATCGGCGTTGATATGGTTAGTTTTGGCGCAGGATATGGTCAAAATACAAGAGCAAGAGCCTATGATAAGTGTGGTAATGGAAGAGGTGCGGTGCTTAAACCAGTTTTTGGTTCTGTTCCTTTGGATGATGATAGTCCTAGTGGATTGATTGGGATTGATGTTGGTGGAGCAGGAGGAAATCCAGACATTAGGTTTGGACCATTTGCTCCTAACTTATATCCATTCCCTGGAGCACCTGAACTTGCAATAGCAACATCACCTTTTAATCCTGGAGGACAAGTGTATGATTCTCCAGCATATGGTATAGGTCCTAGTTTTGCAAAAGCATCACCTGCATCAAATTCGGGGAGAGTTGTAGGTGGTAAGATAGATCTTGAAGATACTTGTATTAATGTTGAATTTCAAGTTTCTAGATCGGCAGTTCAAGATAATAGAATACAATTTAAACTCATTCAAGATGAGGCAGAAGCATATTATGGAACTGGTGAGGTTGCATTTAATTTTACAGGTTCTGATGCATCAGGAGATGAATTTATAGGTGCTATTAAAGAAATAAGATGCATGGAAGTTGGGAAGGATTACTTAGTAACTGGATATGAGGAGTGGGGTGACCCAGTTCGTAATCCATTAAAGATTTCGGACCAACAGAAAAAGGTTTCTTTGGATGATACTGTTAGAAAAACTGTAGTAAGTGAGCAAACTGTTGAGAGAGTCATACCGGGAACAGCAGGAACACCAGGACAAAGTAAAGCAACTATACAGCTGGACTATGATGGAATTACTGGGGGTTTAAAAAGAGATGGTGATAGGGAGATTGGTTTTCTAGATAGGGATGCTGATGATCGTAATACAAAACTTAAAATTCTAGCAGGAAATGCAGAATTTAGCCAAGATGGTAGAAGTATAATCGGATCTGGGGAGGTGAGGTTAGAACTTTCTTGGAATGATAATATTAATACAGCTGGATTAGCATTAAACAAGGTCAAATTTGATGTAGGAGGTAGACATTATGAACTTGTACAATATGATGGTGGAAGTTATGACAGAAAAGGTGAAGATGAAGTAACTTTCTTTATACCCACTGATCCAGGCACTTCTGCTACAGACCCCAGAGTAGTGCGCGAAGTTGTTCAAACACAAACCGTAGAACTTTCTTCTGATGGAGATTACTTGGATCTTGTTGTTAATGTAGATAAAGGTAAATTCCGTAAGGATAATGGACGTGTTTTGTTTAGAGTTAATGCCCCATCACCTCCTACAGGACCTGATAATGGTCCATCAGTCACAACAGCACCAGCTCCAGCAGGCGTAGGTGGACCATATACACCACCACCCGTTGTTAATGATGGTGGTGTAGGAATTATAGATATTATTGTTATAGAATCAGGAACTGGATTTTTACCTGGACCTGATGGTAGCACTGGAGGAGATGGTAGAACTTGGGCTGAAGTTGGAGATACCGTAGTCAAGAAACCTGACGGTAGATGGGATATTCCTATTCCACCTGGAAATAACTATTGTGTTGAAGCTGGTTCTATCGTTACATTGCCTCTTGGTACATCTGTAATTACTACAACTAATGATGGAAAGGGTGGAGAAGAAACTATTATTGGAGGTTCTCCTTATATTATGCAGAGAGCAGGATGTTTTACAACACCAGAGTTGGTAAATATCGAACAACCTCCAGGTGACATATACTCAATCATAATGTATCTCTGTGAAGTCATTGTCATAAATCCTGGTTTTGGATATACACCAGGAGATAAAGTTATTATTGAACCTGATAGAGGTGCTGTTGCTGAGGCAGTCATAGATAGATATGGTAGAGTTACTGAAGTGAAGGTTATTGAAACTGGTGAAGGGTTCAAAGAACTTCCCAGAATATACATACAATCAGAAACAGGATACAATGCTGAACTAAGAGCAAAGCTATGTGTAGATAGAGTTGGTGATAAGACACCTGATGACGACAGAATTATTAATGTTGTTGATTGTGTTGGTCTTGTTGCTGATGGATATCTGGATGGAAAACCTTACTATGGTCCTTACCATGAACATAATGGTAGAAAAATGGTAGGTGCCGAGCATTCTGATTTTTCACATAAGTTTCTTGATGCTGCTAATAACAGAGACTTTAATACATCTCAGTTTATTGACGAGGATCAACTCAATACATTTAACTCAAACCCTAACGTAGAATAATGGCAGATAAAATTAATTACGATTCATATAGACTCGGAACTAAGGATGGTGAATTGCAGTTCGGAAGTATAACTGCGGGTAATGAAATTGATTCAGTTCTTATTCGCAATACTATGAACTATCGCCACTACATTGAGATGTGTAGAACGGGAGAAGATTTTAGAAAAGATGGAACTATTTTAAGATCTCCTGGTTCATGTGTAATTAGATCGGGGGATAATGTTGGTAAAAGCATTCCTGGTGTTTATATTGAAGCAGTTAGTGGAGATTTAGTTTTAAGAGCACCAAGTGGAAAAGTAAGGATTGAAGGTGTTGACATTGAACTCACCGCGAATGGATATAATGGAAAAACTGGTAATGTAAACATATCTGCTAATGAGAAGATCATTCTTGATGCAGGTCAAATGGTTGATATTAAAGCAAAAGTAAATGTAAAAATATTTTCAGATAAAACCGTAGATGTTATCGGTAAGGGTGTGTTAAATATATACGGTGGAATGGTCCAGTCTGTTGATGGAGCAGCAGTATCTAAAACCAGTCTTGGGTCTAAGGGCACAGTAACAAATCACGAAATTCAAATGAGAAAATTATGAATGTAACAAGTCTTGACGTAGATAACCAACTCACTGTTGGGCAAGGAAAACCAGAAATTCTGGGAAGAGGTCCAACTATGGTAAGAGGATCTTCATATACTGAAGGACCTTCTATTACTGGCGACCCTTCACAGTTTCCTGGAGTAGCAGGAAAAGGTGTTCCTACTGAACTGGGATCCATGATGGCAGGACAGACAGGAAATATTGAGATGAATCCTCCTCCATTCTATGCTTTTATTGCTACATCTTTTGCTCGTATCAAAAGTTATTTAAAAGTTGACTTACTCTTGACAGTTAGAGTAATTAAGAGTAAAGTAATATATACTGAAGTGTTGATGGCTAAGGTTAAAAACTTTGCTATTCCTCATCCATCTATACCCAATAAGACATTAGTTTATTCTTGTCTTGAGGGTCCAGAGAACTCGGTATATGTGAGAGGAAAACTGAAGAATACTAATACTATCAAACTCCCAGAAGTATGGAAAGATTTGGTTGATGAAACATCAATCTCTGTTTCTCTAACTCCTGTGGGGAATGATCAAGGTCTTCATGTTAAAAGAATTACAAACAATGAGGTAGTTGTTCAAGGTAAACCTGGATATCCTCTTGATTGTTTTTATCATATATTTGCTGAAAGAAAAGACGTGCCTAAGTTAGTAACGGAGATTGATTAATGGCAGTGAGATTCCCATATCCTAAAGGTGGTGCTGAAGGCACATTGCCGTTTAGATTTGAAAACTATGGAACTTTTGCTGGCCCACAGTTTGACTCTCTGAACTATAACTATGATACTGCCTCGAAAGAACTAGTTTGGCATACTCTAGTGCCAGGAGACTATACATTTAAGAATCTTGATCTAGGTGCATACTTATTCAATAATGAAATCAACTATGTTGGATTTCATTGTGACTCGGTATCAACTCAAATGATGACTTTAGAGGCATCATATGGTAATATTCCTGTATTTAATATATTTTCAGATAATACAAATCTAACAGGAAATGTTAGTGTATTAGGTAATATCTTAGCAGATGGAAATATCCTTGCCAATGGTAATATCATATCTAATGGTGCATTTGTACAAAATGCATCAATGACTCTATCGGGTGTTGGTGATTTAGCAACAGCAATCAATAGCAAACTGCCTGCTTCAAGCAAGGGATTTGATATTCCACATCCTAATAAAGAGGGACATAGGATTAGACATATTTGTGTGGAGGGACCAGAGTCGGGTCCAATCTATGTCAGAGGTAAATTAGATGGTAAGAGTATTATTGAACTTCCAGATTACTGGAAAGGATTAGTAGATGAAGATAGTATCACAGTTAATCTTACTCCGATTGGTTCATTCCAAGAACTATTTGTAGAAGATATTCAATGGAGTAAAAATGTAATCGTCAAGAATAATGCTGGAGGTGCAATTAAATGCTTCTATCAGGTATGGGCAAACAGACTCGCAGATGAAAAACTTCATGTTGAATATGAAGGACAATCACCCGCAGATTATCCAGGAGACAATAGTATATACTCTATTGCTGGTTATGATTACGATAAGAGGTAAGTAAAATGGGATTCGGAATTACAACATATAATATAGGTGAAGGAAAAGGCAAAGCAATCGGTTTACTTCAAGCTGAGAACTCATCTTTGACTCAATCTTTAAACTATACTGAAGAGCAGACTACATTAGGTGTAAACTCATTTAGATATAATCTATTTTTAGATCCTGCTAAAGCAATCGATAATGCTATTGTAACTACATTTGAGACACCTTTGAACTCAAAGAAAGGTTCGATTGCTGGTATAGGTAATGTTTCATCATTTGAAAGTCATCCAAAGTATTATTCAAGTGTTAGTGCAGCATTAGCAGCAGTCGAAACAATGTATGGTGCTCCAGGATATACTGGAGTATCTGGAGGAACTGAATATGGAGATGGTGTTGTTTCTGAAAGAGCAACTTATGTAAATCTTAATATTTCTGGTATTGAGATTGATATTGATACTGCAGCAAGAATAGGTTCTATATCTGCTGGCACTAGCATAACTCAAGATGGAGGAGCATCAGGAGTTCTTGTCCTTGCTAGAACAGCACAGGTAGGAGTTGATACTAATCTTCTACTTAAAGATTGGACGGGTACATTTTCTATAGGTTTAGGAGCAACCGTTTATGTTGCCGGTGTAGCATTCACAAGTAACTCCCTTACAAACTATGCTGGTATCGGGACAATGTATAAGGATATCATCATATCTGAAAGGTTTCCTAATTTAGAACCACCCAATTCATCATCAGATAATCCCTCAGGCAATCCACAATATAATATATTATCTGACAGCACTAATGGAGTTGGAGCAGCATTAACATTCCATCCTAATTGTATTAATGGTGCATATGATGACTTTGTTTATTCTGATGATACTCTGCCAGTATTAGGCACAGTTCTTGCTTTTGATGGAACATCAAACTCTTCTGGATTATCCTCTATTACAAGTCTTAGAGCAGAAATAAAATCTTTAAGAGGTATAAACTCATCTGACTCTAATAATAGAACAGGTATTTCTAGTTTTGTAGGTGCAGGTTCAACTGTAAGAACTAGGAAAACAGGTTTTGCTCGTAATATGTGGTCTCTTGAGAGAAGTAAAGTTCAGGGTGCGACACAGATTAGCAACAATAATACTGCTATTTCTATTTTGTCTGATCCTGCTTTCGGTGGACCATACTGAGACTGTCCACTCCCTGTTGACTCTGCCTTCGTTTTGGACTATACTAACGGAAGTTACAAAGCACAAATGGATTACGCACCAGACGACTATTATATCCAGTCAGAAGACGATGAGTATCTGACTAGGATTGTCGTTGACACCTGTGCTCGTAAGTTTTATTTGTACTCAAATGTGGGAGAGTCTAAGGTGATTAATTGTGAATCAGTGGATCAGTTCATGGAGGTGCTGAACCTGACTCGTAGTGTAGTTGATGAAGACATCATTGCTTATGTTGATCCGGTTACCGCATCCTGAGGGAAAATCAACTTTTAGTTTCAAAAAAGGTCGGAAAAAATCTCCCCAAAATTTTTAACTCTATTACTTTTTTAATATGTACGGACTTTATGCAGAGTGGAACCCACAACTAATGGAAGTATTCACTCCAGCACAATTGCAACAACTTGATAATGTTTTCATGTACTTGGAATGTGAAAACGATGTTCCATATCAGAACAGCATGTATGAAGCAGTTCGTGATGATGGAACAGAACCAGATGATGATGAACCAGAAAGCACTGGAGATACAAAAGAATATTACATCTTGAACCAGATTCATAAGCAACTTAAGATTCATCATGAGGGAGAACTTCCTGATGATTTCTTTACTAATCCTAAGTATTCATGCAATGCATCTAATCGTTCAATATGAATTGTTATTCGTCCACCCTTTACAAAGAAATCCTAAAGTGCTATACATATGAGACCAGAAACCCGACAGTCTATGGAAATGTTATTTTCAGCAAAATGGAATTTACCAAAAGCTGCAAAAAACTGCAATCTGACACAAAAAGAGATGAAAATCATATTTAATGAATATTGTGTATTTCATCTTCCCACTTGGACGGGTGAAAACGAGTGAAACAACTCTTTGTCGTATCTATTGGTGATAAATCGTGCGTTACTCATGACGGGTATATTCAGATTGGAATCTTCAATCATTCTGTTGAGAAGCATCTGGAGTTAAATCCTTTGATTGATTGGCAAGTGACCTATTGGATGCCAGATCCATTCTGCATCAGATACAAGAGGATCAACTATCAGCATACTATGAAAGCGAACGAGGGTTCACCTAGAACTGATAATGCTAATGACAGTCGTCCTAGAGATTTTCCAGATCAACCAATGGAGAGATTAGAGAGAACATTATAATGACGGGAGTGTGGCGGAATCGGTAGACGCACCAGACTTAAAATCTGTTGGGCATATGCCCGTGAGAGTTCAAGTCTCTCTACTCCTATATAAAATAAAAAAAAAAGAATGAACATCCAACTTTGGTACTCACCAGAAATGAAGGAGTGGAGATGGTCTCTTATATCAGAGGAAGATAAAAGAGATCAACATTCAGGAGGACAAGAAGATTTAAGAGATGCTATGAATGATGTTGCTAACACTGTTGAATTTTTACTTGACAAAGACAATATTTGATGATATTATAGTAAATGTGTGAAGGAAGTGAGCACTTTTGTGCTATAAAGTGCCCAAATATTGGGTGCTTTTTTTTATGTAATAAATAAGATTAATAGAAGTAATTGTGCGCGAAAGATGCCTTTATCGAGATTAGATAATTTCCTGAAGAACGTTCGCGGTAACATTTTATATGTTAACCCTAATGACCTCGATGCCACTGATGATATTACAAATCAGGGCAATTCGATGGCGAAACCCTTTAAAACTCTTCAGAGAGCACTGATTGAAGCAGCAAGATTTTCATATCAAGCAGGTCTAGACAATGATAGATTTGGTAAGACAACTGTTATGTTGTCTCCGGGTGAACATTACATTGATAATAGACCGGGTTGGATTCCGTTAACAGGAAGTCAGTATCAACTGAGAAACGGAACAACTTCTACTAATTTTACAGCATTTAACTCATTATCTAATTTTGATTTATCTTCGGAAGATAATGATCTTTATAAACTCAATAGTGTTTATGGCGGCGTCATTGTTCCTAGGGGAGTTTCTATTGTAGGAACAGATCTTCGTAAAACTAAGATTCGTCCAAAATATATCCCTAATCCAACTAATACAAATATTGAAAGAAGTGCTGTTTTTAGAGTAACTGGTGCATGTTATTTCTGGCAGTTTACTCTTTTTGATGGCGACCCAAATGGCGTAGTATATAAAGATTATTCTAACTCTACATTTGTTCCTAATTTTTCACATCATAAACTAACTTGTTTTGAATATGCTGATGGTGCAAATAATGTATATTTAAACGATTCATTCTTACCTAATAAAACATATACAAGAACTGATCTTGATATGTATTATGAAAAAGTTGGTCTTGCATATGGATCTGCCTCTGGAAGACAGATTCAACCTGATTTTCCATCTGCTGCACTTGATATTCAACCTAAGATTGATGAGTTCAGAATTGTTGGACCAACATCTGGTGCTGTAGGTATTAGTAGTATTCTTTCTGGAGATGGGATCACACCTTCCAAAGATGTTACTGTTACTCTCAACAAAGGTCTTGCTGGTCTTAATGTAGATACTGCTTTCCAACTAAATGGATCTACAGAAGATGCATTTAATGGTTCTTTCTTAGTTGAGGGAGTTAAAGAAGTTGATGTAGATGGTAACGTTACTCAGTTTACTTTTAATGCTGCTCTTAATCCTTCTTCTGCGTATCTAATACCAGCATCTGCTTCTGTTTCTCTTGATACTGATACAGTATCATCTGCCTCTCCTTATATCTTTAATATCTCCTTGAGGTCTGTATTCGGCATGTGTGGTATGCACGCTGATGGCAGCAAGGCAGATGGATTCAAGTCCATGGTTGTAGCACAGTTCACTGCTGTGTCTCTTCAGAAGGATGATAATGCCTTTGTTAAGTATAACTCAGCAAGTGCATCATTCCTTGATGCTACTACAATATCAAATATTCACAGTGATTCTGAGGCAAAATATAAACCATCATATTACAACTTCCATATCAAAGCATCAAATAATGCAGTATGTCAGTTAGTATCTACCTTTGCTATTGGATTTGCTCAACAGTTTGTAACTGAGAGCGGTGGTGACTTCTCCGTAACAAACTCCAACTCAAACTTTGGACAGAATGCTCTTATATCCAAAGGATATCGTGAAGAAGCATTTGCTCAAGATGACGTGGGATATATTTCGCACATCATCCCTCCGAAACTGATTACATCAGAACCATTCAATCTTGAGTTTAATCAAATTGACGTAGCAAAAACAGTTTCGGTTGCTAATACCTCAAGGCTGTATCTTTATTCTAAAACAAACATTTCAAATCCACCAGAACATAGTATTCAGGGATATAGAATTGGTGCTAAAACAAATGATGAGATAAAGGTCGGTATTTCTCTCAACGGTAGTGGATTAGAAACTGAGTATAAGGCAAGGATTGTAATGCCTTCTACTGCTTATAGTGGTGAAGAAGCATCATCAATCAAACGCAGAACAGTTGGAAGAGTTGGAACAAGTAATAGTATTACTGCTAACACACTAACATTTACCGATAATCATCAGTTATCACCTGGTGAGACTATTAGATTTATTTCGGATAATGCTAGACTTCCTGATGGTATTGATAATAATAAAGTATATTTTGCTATCACTGATGGAGTAAATCCAAATCAAATCAAAATTGCCTCTTCTTTCAATGAAGCATTGGAAGGAAACGCAGTTACGATCAATAGATTTGGTGGAACTATTATTTGTGAGAGTCGTGTTAGTGATAAAGTTGTTGGAGATGTAGGACACCCAATCCAGTATGATACTACTAACTCTCAGTGGTATGTTCAAGTTTCTGGTGCTTCTACTGAAAATACAATCTATCCAAACATTGTAAGTCTCGGTACATCTTCTCTTGGCGAAGCAACATCCAGAACCTATATCACAAGACAAGCAGATACGAGAAGTCTATCTGATAAAGTCTATAAGTTTAGATGGGTTATTCCTTCTAGTAGTGGAATCACTTCAGCAAGACCTCCTAGAGTTTCTTATGTTCTAGAAGAGTCCAATGATACAACAGGTTCTAACAATACTGAAGTTGAACTTCAATACAGTCCTACGACTGTAACTATGAATAACCTCAGTGAAATGAGGAACTTTAGATTTGTTCGTTCCGCATCATATAACGCAGGATTCATTACGGTTGTAACTGAAGTACCTCATGGTGTTAATGTTGGATCGGAAGTAAGACTTAATAATATTACTAGTTCCAATAACACGGCAGGTATTGGTAACTCAGCATACAATCAAAAGTATACAGTTGCTCTTACACCAACTGCTACTTCATTCGTTGTTCAGACTACAACAGGAGACCCTGGAACATTTACCAATAATACTTCATTAAGAACGATTGATCTGCCTAACTTCCAAAGAGTAAGAGCACCCAATAACTATTACATTTATGAAGTTGAGACGGTAAGACAGTATGAAGCAGGCACTCAAGATGGTATTTACTATCTTTCTATTGTAGATGCTACTTCTACACCTACAATTGCTCCATTTACAGATAGAAGCAACTTTGCATTCTCTCAACCCATTCAGAAGTATTATCCTCAGTATAATAGAGACAATCCTGATTCTGACCCACAAACTGCTATTACATATGCTCCTGCTGAAAAGTTAGGACAAGTTGTTGTTGATGATGTACAAAATAGTTTAACAAAAACCACAGTTGATAGAGGTCTTTATGATCTATCAGTTGGTGCTGCTGTTACTGATATCGTTTCAAACTCTGCAGGAACAGCACATACTATTTTCACCAATATTGAGCACGGACTCAATAGAATCACAACACTTTCAATCAATGCTGCTGGTGCTGGTTATGGTAATGGAACTGGAGGAGAAAACCTTTATAATGCTACTTTAACTGGTTCTGCTACTGGTTCTAATGCTACAGCAAGAATCACAGTTAATGCTTCGGGCGAAATGACTAACGCTGAAGTAATGAATCCTGGAACCAACTATCAAGTTGGTGATGTTCTGACTGTATCTGGAACAGCAACTACTACTGGATTTAGTGCTGGTAGTCTGACAGTTGATAATATCTATGATAATGTTGGTGATACTATAAGAGTGTCTGGAATTACATCATTCTCATATAAGCAATATAATCAACTGTATAGGATTACAGGCATTGGAACCGATACTGAGATTCAAGCAGTCTCTATTAGTACAGTAAGAGGTGCTTCTACTACAGGTATTGGTAAGACTGTATCTGCGATCTCATTTGCTGGACTAACTGGTCCAACATTATCTGTATCAAATATTGTCTATGATAACAAGACAGGACTCGGCACAGTCACTACAGGTTCCAATCATAACTATAGAACTAATAATCAAATTGTTTTCTCAGGTGCTGGAGCACCAATCTACAATGGAAGCAAACTTGTTACTGAAGTTGTAGGACTTACAACGTTTGTTGCTAACTTTGGTAAGAGCACGACTGTTCCATCGGTCACAGGCACAATCAGAACACATAATCCTGGTTTAGTTGCACAACCTGGAGCACTTTCGCTATATGATGAAAACTTTGGTGGAAGAGTTCTTAACGTTTATGAAAATCTTACAACAGAATTAGTTTCTGCTGTTGCAAATGCTACAACGGACGAATTAAATATACTATCTCTTTCAAACTTTGACCTCAAGATTGGTGATTATCTGAGAGTAGATGATGAAATCATGAGAATCAAGACTACCGTAACTGGTAATCCAGTCAAGGTATTCCGAGGATTGTTTGGTACACAAGCAAAACCACATATTTCTGGTTCTGTTGTTATCCGAATCACAGTTTCTCCACTTGAACTTAGAAGACCTTCAATCACTCGTGCTTCTGGTCATACTTTTGAATATCTAGGATTTGGTCCTGGCAACTATTCAACTGCATTGCCCTCTAAGCAGTCAGGAGAACCAGATGCTATTGATCAACTCAATGCTCAGAAACTAAACACTGTTGGTGGTGTTAACGTATTCACGGGTATGAATGACCGTGGAGACTTCTTTATTGGTAATAAGAGAATCTCATCCAGTACAGGTAAAGAGGAAGTATTTGATACACCTGTACCTTCTATCACTGGTGAAGATATTACAGCACTGGGAACTAACATCCCTGTTGATATTCTTGAAACAACCAATCAGACAGTCAAAAATACAATGATTGTTGAGGGTGGTCCTGCTAGCAATCTACTCTCCCAGTTTGATGGACCGGTATTGTTCAATGAGAAAGTAACATCAACATCTGAGAAAGGACTTGAAGCACAGCACATCTTTATTCAAGGTGATGCTAATGTTTCTAGAAAATATACAGTTGGTATTTCTACACCAACTAGTGCTGGAACTCAAGGAGACGTAGTTTGGAAATCTTCACCTGTTGAGGGTGGAAACTGGGGTTGGGTTTATACTTCTGATAATGCATGGTATCCATTCGGAAATATCAGCATTGATGCCAACTCAAATACCTATATCTTTGATAAGGTAGGAATCGCAACCACATCACCTGGTGATTGTTCACTTAAGGTTGGTTCTGGAACTTCATTGTTCTGCGTTGATTCTAATGGAGTTGGAATCGGCACTACAGCAAATACGAGTGCAAAACTTAATGTTCAAGGTGCTGTTGTTGCTACTGCATTCACAGGAGATGGTTCTGGACTTACTAATCTTCAGAACGATAGTCTTTGGAATGGAGTTAGTGGGGTTGGAACAGGAATTTATCCTGCTAGTAATATAAATGTTGGTGTTGGAACTGAAAATCCAAGTGGCACTTATACTTTAGAACTCGGTACAGCAGGTACAGGCAAGACGGACCTTTATGTTGCTAACAAAGCACAATTTATTGGTACTGCTCGTTTTGATAATGACGTTACTATTAGTGGAAAACTAGAATCCACTAACTATAACTTAAATTCTACTTCTGGATCTGTTACCGTTGGTGTTCTTACCGCTACAAATATTGAGGTTGGAACAGGTGGAACGATTCTTACCACAACTGCTAATGGTGTTGGTATTGGTTCTACACAACCCACAACTGAACTTGATGTCCCTGGACGCGCAAGAATTCAGTCAACTTACTCACTCACAACGTCAGTTACAAGTTCAAGTAACATTGTAACGATTGATCTTACAAAAGGTCAGGTATTTAACCTAACTACTACTGAGGACATCACCTCATTTACACTAACAGGTGCTAGAGCAGATTCGGCACAATCATTCACACTCAAGATTACACAGGGTTCATCACCACGCAATGTGGGCATTGCTACGTTTAAATCGATAAGTTCTGCGTCTATTCCTGTTCTATTCCCTGGAGGTGGATTATTGCCAACCGTCACGGTTTCTGCTGGAGCAACAGATATCTACTCGTTTATGACTTTTGATGGTGGACAATCACTCTTCGGCGTCGTTGGAGGTCAAAACTTCGTATGATGAACTTTTACAGCAAAGTACCTACAGAACTGCATCTTAACGGACCAAACGTTAAGATTAGCACTAATCCTGTTAATGTAACGGCAAGTTTAGCAGGCGTGGCCACATTTACAGCAATATCAACTGCTACCTTTCCTTATAATGAAACGAATGGAACATTTAATTTCCAATGGTATTTTGATGGAAACGAAATTAATGATACTTCGGTAGATTCTAATAGTAATGCTTCTATTGAAAGTAGTTCTGCTGGAATAACCACATTTACACTCAATGGTATTGATGGTAATGATAACCAAAAACCTATTTTTGTTGTAGCAACATATAATCCAGGACCAGATGAAAATAGTATTAGTTATCCTGCTGAGGGTATTAATAAAGCAACATCTTCCACTGCTGTATTGACTGCTCCCCCATCCATTGTAATTACAAAACAACCATCAAGTGTTCTTATAGGATCTGGCAATACTGCTGAGTTCTCAATAGATGCAGAGATATCACCGTCTACTACTTCCCTTATTTCATATAAGTGGGAACTAGAAGGATCTGAATTAACAAATGGAACTACGACTAAAACAGTTCAAGTCTCTGGTGATACATTTCCTAAAATGACTATCACTAATGATACCAACAGTACTGTAGAAACTATTGATTGGAGTCAACTTTCTGTTTATGATTCTTTTGCAGCAGGAGTAACTTATAACCTCACTGTGACTGGTGGCAATTTGACCACTACTTTAATAGCAAATGGTGCCGGTGGTGGATCATCTCGTGGGAGAAGTGTATCTGGTGGTGCTGGTGGATCATCGACAGGAACATTTACATTTGTAAAAGATCAGACATATAAACTCAACGTCGGTCAGGCAGGTGCGAATGCTGGTCCTGGTGGATTCTCTGGTGGTGGAAATGGTGGTGGTGGAGTTGGATTAGGTGGAGGTGGAGGTGGTTTCACTGGACTCTTCTCTGATTCAATCACTATTGGAAATACAGTAATCATTGCTGGCGGTGGCGGTGGTGGCGCAAATGATCCTGCTGCTGGTGGTGCTGGTGGTGGACTTACTGGAGGTGCTGGCGGTAATGGACCTGGACCTAGAGGTGGTGGTGGAGGAACACAATCTGCTGGTGGGTCTGGTGGATCTGGTGGCGGTGGAGCACTCCAAGGTGGACCAGGTGCTGCTGGTGGTGGAGGAGGATATTATGGTGGTGCTGGTGGAAATCCCTTCCCTACATGTTGTGCTGATGGAGCAGGTGGTGGTGGATCAGGATATATTGATGGTGTAACTGACGGAACAACCACAACTGGTGCTGGTGCTGAAGCAGCACAAGATGGTTCTTTCTCTATTACCAGAGTATCAACAACAAAAACTGTGACAACTACTATAAGTGGTGCTGGTACAAATAATCTAAAAATATTTTCTAATGATGTTGATTATGGTGGCGCATTGAAATGCGTATTATCAGCATCTGGAGTTATCAACTCACCACTAGAATCTAACACTATTTCTTATGATGTTATTCCTCCAAGACCGATTGTTCAGTTTGAAGGATATAGTTTTGATAATAAGTATGTTACTGCATCTGCAGATTTGAATCTATCCGATTATACTCTTACTGATTCTACTTTTGGATCAGATTATGGTATTATTCAATTTCACGCAAAAGAAATAGACACCATAATCCAGTTAGATGTAAAAGCATGTGCTGGAGCAGATTCTAGTTTTACAGGCGGAGAAGGAGGAACAAGTATATTTACGTTCCTTGCCCGTAGAAATGTTGAATATACGGTTCTTGGTGTTTCTAACAACTCTGCGGTATTCATCTATGAAAAGTCACAACTCATTGCGGTTGTTGGTGAAGGTGGAAATGCAGGAACAAACGGAAAAGGTGGAGCAGGTGGTGGCGTAAGAAGTGATGGTGCAGTTGGTCAAGGAAATGGTGCTGGTGATGGGGGAACTGTTCCATCTCTGCAAGTATCTAATGGTATATTCGGATCTGTTGTGAGAGATTACGCGACTCTTCCTACAGTTTATACTGGAGATACTATTGCTGATGCTCCCAATGGAGGAGTAACAATCACTTGTAGTAGAGGAAGTTATTGGGCAGATCAAGGCATTGCTGCTTGTAGTGATATTAGTTCTGGAGAGATTCAGTTTAATAATATTGATGGAACTAGCATAACTGAAAGTTCTTCACTTTACAGAGGATTTAAACCTGGATATACTATCAGTGAAACTTCTGGTAAGACATCAGATCCTACTAATGGTGGAAATGGAGGTGCTGGTGCCGCTGGTGGTAATGGAGCATCTAGCAATGGAGGCGGTGGCGGTGGTTCTGGATATACCAATGGGTCTATCACTGTATTATCATCTACATTGGGTGGAAATACGACGAAGAAGTCTTCTATTGAATTTAAATCTGTAAGCACAGGTGGATTATATATTGATGGTGCTGGAAGAATATTGATTCTTTCTTGTGCTACTCCTAATAAAGATCCTAGAACATTATTAATAACAGGAGGTAAAGTCCTTCCTGGAACTGATTCTTGTATTGATGATACTAGATGGCAGGCATATCTTGCTCTTGCTACATCTACCAATGGATATAGACTTGGTGTTACTTTAGACAATAGCACAACAAGAATCATTGATCCAACATCAAATAACATTAGAAGAATGTTAAATGCGAATGTGTTTACTTTGAGAACAAGTTTACTTGGTTGGACTCCTCCAAATGATATTGTGCCTGCCGATATTGGATATGCAGATAGATTAACTCTTGCTTGGGATGAAACAAACGAACAAAATATCACTGGTCTAGATTATTCACTTATGTGGTGGGTTAAAGATTCTGGATTTGGATACTATGGTGAATCTTCTAATCCCTTCTGGACAAATCCTATAGCTAGTTATTCACATTCCACTGCTAACTGGTGGATACTTCCTCCAGGAGTACCTAACTTCTAGTATAAATAATAAAAAAACTGAGGGGAAAGTGAACCTCGATCTAATATGGCTGTAAATAAGAATTTTGTAGTCAGAAATGGCATAGAAGTAGCAACAGACTTAATCGTCAGTTCTGTTGGACTTGATGCTGTCGGTCTAGGCACTACTACCCCAACTTCCAGAGTTGATGTTGCTGGTGGTTTAGTTGCAGATAACATACTCTCCCGTGCATATGGTATAACCACATCACTGGGAGAGTTTAATGTAGGTACTGGCGGCACTATTATTAGTGCTATTCCTGACCAAACGAAGATAGGTTTTCATACCTCTTCTCCGTCTTTTAGTTTTCAAATTGATCAACCGACTGCGGACCCTACTTCACTGTATGTGAAGACTGGAGATATAGTTATCAATGATGGTAACTTAAAGGTAAGTGGTGTATCATCAATCGGATACCTTGATGTAGGTGCTATTGAAGCAACCGGCATTAGAGTTACTGGCGTTACAACTATTGCGTCAATTGACGCACAAGGAGCACACGTTGGTGTTGCTACTGTTATCAATCTAGATAACACTGGCGCAACCATTGGTATTGCAACGATTACTAATCTAATCAATACTGGTGCTGATATTGGTATTGCTACGATTACTAATCTAGTTAGTACTGGTGCGACTATTGGTGTTGCTACGATTACTAATCTAGTTAATACTGATGCAACCATTGGTGTTGCAACCATTGGTTTAATATACGGTGATGGTTCCAATATTACTGGTATTGCTACAGAATTAACAGCAACTATCGGTATTAAATCTGAGGGAACTAACATTGGTTCGGGCATCACTCAGATTGATTTTAAATCAACAAATGGATCTGCTATCGCAGTTGATGTTCCTCCAGCAACTGCTGCTGGTGTAGCAACCGTTACATTTACACCTGGTGTATCTATTGGACTCGTAATCGCTCTTGGATCGTAATCGCCTTAGGCGGTTAATAAATATCACTAACACTTAAAGAAAAATGGCAGAAGTTTTTACTAACGCACAAACAAGGGGGGCAGGATCAGTATCTACCAAAACTGGTGGAACAATTGGTGCTACTGCCACTACAATCACAGGCATTACTACTACCAGTATTAATGTTGGAGATATTGTTGATAACCAACACTTCCGTGGTGGAGCAAAAGTAAGTGTTATTGGATCTGGTCAAGTTACCGTCGATAAGACATCAACAAATACTGCGTCTGCTGCAGGACAATCTATAAGTTTCCTTGGACCTACGACAGCATATACATCACCTGGTGCTACTAAATCTATTTTGATTGGTGGTACTTTTGCGAATCTAACTGATAACAATATAAATGTTTCGATTGAGATTACATCTGGAGCAACATCAACGAATGTCGCTAATGATATTCCAATCCCTACAGGAAGTTCATTCGTTATCAGTGATGCTGGTAAAGTTATTATGTTAGCAGCGGATGAAATCCGAGTATATTGTGATACAGCAAATGCAGTTGACGTAACACTCGGTATTCTCCAGGGGGTTAGCTAATGGCGGATCGTAGCGGATATATTGGAAGAGCACCGAGTGATAGTGCTATTACTATTGGAAGGCAGGTAAACACTCTTTCCGGTGTACAAACTTCATTTGCATTTGCCTCTGGATATATACCAGGTCTTATTGATGTTTACGTCAATGGAACAAAACTGATTGATATCTCTGACTTTACTGCCTCAAATGGTAGCACTGTATCATTGATTACACCAGGACAGAGTGGTGATGTTCTTGAGTTTATAGCATATAAGGCATTTAATGTCGGCAATGTAACAAATGCTTCTGGTGATTTTTCAGTAGATAATAACCTTACAGTTGGAGGTTATGTTTCTGCTGGTGGAACAGTCACAGGTACAGCATTTTACGGAAGTGGAACTAACTTAACTGGCATTGTTACAAGTATCACTGCTGGCAGTAATATCAGTGTAAGTGGTGCGACTGGTAATGTAACAATCACTGGATTAGCAAACACATCTAATGTAGTTGCTGATAGTGTTGTTTCTGGTAGTCTTGTTGTTACTGGAATCAGTACACTTGGAGTTACAACAGCAAACTCATTAGAGGGTCCAGTTATATCAACTGGAGTAAATGTAACTGGTGTTGTTACCGCAACATCATTCATAGGTTCTGGAGCACAACTAACAGGTATTGCCCAACCTACACAACTTGATATTACATCATCACTATTCACTTGATAAATAAAGGAAAACAGTAAGATGACGCTTAAAAAGACACAACTATTGGACATAGTTTCTGTAACTGGTATATCAACGGTTGGTATTCTTACTGTTGGTGTAACACAAACAGCAGGTGGAGTAGGTATCGCATCTACCACCTATATTAAAAATATCATTATGCATAATACTGGTATTGGATCTGCTAGAGTTTCGCTCTATATGAATCCTGATACTTCATTAGTTACAGGTTATGGAGTTACAGCAAATAGATTCTTGAGAATAGATGTTGCACCGAACGAAACAACATTCTTTGAATCAACTTATCCGATTGTAATGACAGGATCAGATAGTCTTTCGGTAGAAGTTAATGCACCAGATGCTGGTGGAACAGGTATTGGTTCAGCAGTAAACTTTATCGTCAATGGCGACACTGATGTCTAATTATGGCTCCTATCAAGACCAACAATCCAGTTGCATCATACTTTAATAGATTCAGTAAGACTGGAAAGGATGCAGTAAGTCCTGCACCAATACCATTTTCAGCAAGTGGTGGTAATGTAAATGGATTAGCACCTGGAAATGGATATAAGTATCATACATTTACAAGTCCTGGTACTTTTACTGTTACTGGCAGTAAGACCATGGAAGTTCTTATGGTCGCTGGTGGTGGCACTGGTGGATCTGATGGTGGTGGTGGTGGATGTGGTGGTGGAGGAGGAGGTGGTCTGTTGTTTGGTCCACTTAACTTGACTGCTGGTTCTTTCCCTATTATTGTTGGTGCTACAACAGCAGATGCAGAGGGAACAAACGGTAATGAAACAACTGCTTTTGGTGCAACAGCAGTAGGTGGTGGACATGGTGGACTTGCTGGTGGTAATAATGCTGAAAGTGGTGGTTCAGGTGGTGGTGGATGTGCTGGTTCTCCTGGATATGCTGGCAAACCTGGAACACAAGCCCCACAACCATTACCGTATGGAACACTGACGGGGTATGGTAATCAAGGTGGAACTGGTACATCAGATAGTAACAGAGATGGTGGAGGCGGCGGTGGATCTGGAGGTAATGGTAGTAATGGTGGTGCTGGTGGTGTAGGTAGACAATATCCTACTTTCACTGGTCCACTGATTGGTGTTCCAGCACTTAATCCTCTCTCTGGATACTATGCTGGAGGTGGCGGCGGTGGTAGATCTGGCCCAAGTGCTAGTCCTGATGGATCTGGTGGTTCTGGTAGCCCAGGCACTAGTGATAATGGATCAGATGGTGTGACTAACTCTGGTGGAGGTGGAGGAGGTGCTTCCAAATATCCAAACCCAGGATCTGCTGGCGGAACTGGTGCTTCTGGTATAGTATGTGTTAGATACGCAGTCTGATAAATAACTAAAAAGTATATAAGATGGGTATTCGTTCTCAAAATAATCCATTAGCAGCATATCTGGATGTATTTTCTAATACGGGAACGGATGCTACTGGTGGTGTTACTGCACCATCAGGTTTAACAGCAACTGGTGGTATCATTAGTGATTATACTTCTGGTGGTGTTGTTTATAGAGCACATGTCTTTACTTCATCAGGTACTTTTGATGTAACTGCTGTTGGTAGTCTTCCAACTGCTGTTGACTATCTTGTAGTTGCTGGTGGTGGCGGGGGCGGAGCATCACAATCTGGTGGTGGTGGAGCAGGTGGATTAAGGACAAATCTTTCTGGGCATCCATTATCAACAAATAATCCAGCATTTCCAGTTGCAGCCGGTGTAACTTATCCTGTGACAATTGGTTCTGGTGGAGCTGGAAATAGTGTCACCGACTCAGGAAGTAATGGAATTCCTAGTGTTCTGACACATCCTGATGCCAATTTAGTTATCACTGCACTTGGTGGAGGCGGAGGAGGATCTTGGAAACCTTCTGCCGCAGCAAGTGCCGCAGGTTCTGGTGGATCTGGTGGTGGAGGAGGAAGAGTTTCTGGTTCATATACTCAAGGAGCTGGGGGATCAGGTTCATATTCAGGTTCTCCACAAAATCCACAACCTTATAGACAAGGTTATGATGGTGGTGGCACTGGCACACCATATGATGCTCCATATTCTGGTGGCGGCGGCGGTGGTGCCGGTGGAGCAGGATCTGACGTAACTGGTTCAGATATAGGAACAGGTGGATTAGGTGTTCAAGTCCTTATCGCAGGACCACCAACACAAACTGGAGTAGGAGCAACAGGACCATCATCTCCTTATGGTCAGTGGTTTGCTGGTGGTGGAGGTGCAGGAACTAATGTACCAGGTGATGCCGGAGTACGAGCTGGTGGTGGTGGAGCACCCCTAGGTTTCAGTTTAGCGGGTGGTGGTATAGGTCATGGTAGGACATCCCCAGAGGATGCCACTTCTGGATCTTCAGGAACTGGCGGTGGTGGTGGTGGAGGATCACACCCAGGAACTTCCGATGCAGGTGCATCTGGTGGATCAGGAATTGTCATAGTTCGTTATCAAATAGGAAGAGTAACAGCAGAGGCAAAAGCAACTGGTGGTTCTATCAGTTACTATAATAATAAGACAATTCATACCTTTACTGGTTCTGGTACTTTCGTAAACCCAGGATCTATTTCAAATGCAGAAATTGTTATGGTTGCTGGTGGTGGTGCTGGTGGTAATAATATTGCTGGTGGTGGAGGTGCTGGTAGTGTATTAGAAGGGTCAAATATAACTCTTCCCGCTAGTACTTATACCATTGTAGTTGGTGGTGGTGGTGCTGGTATCAAGAGCAAAGGAGATGCAACTCCTGGTGATTCATCTAACACGACAATAACCTACCCAGGACCATATACTTGGACTGCTAATAGAGGTGGTCATGGTGGGGGTTATTCAACTATTGGTGTTCAGCCTGGTGGTTCAGGTGGTGGTGCCGCTCCTGATCCTGCCAATAATACAGGTGGAACATCAACTCAAAGTCCTTCACCAACACCACTTGGGACATTAACAGCATATGGAAATGCTGGAGGAGGTGCTGGAGGAGTTAACTACCAAGGTGGTGGTGGTGGTGGTGCTGGTGCAGAAGGTGAAACTGCTCCTGGTTCTGGATTAGGTGGAGATGGTGGTATTGGAAGACAACTACCAGCAACATTTAGAAATCCTGCCTCAGCACCCGGACCAGTTAGTGGTGGTTTAGGAACTCCTGGTCCTTCTGGATCTTATTGGATTGCCGGTGGTGGAGGCGGAGCAGCCTATCCAACTGACACCCCAGGAAATAGAGGACTAGGTGGTGCTGGTGGTGGTGGTGATGGTGGATGGCACTCTAACAATCCACCAAATACTGATGGACAATCCGCACTTGAAAGTACAGGATCTGGTGGTGGTGGTGCAGGATATTCTTCTAGTAGTCCATCAACTTCTGGTTCAGGTGGTTCCGGTCTTGTCCTTATTGCATATCCTTCCTAAATAATCCAGGACACTCATAATCCTAAATATCTAAAACAATCATTTATATAAAAGATGGCTCATTTTGCACAATTAGACGATAACAATGTTGTCACCCAAGTCATTGTTGTGAGCAACGATGACACATCCGATTCAAACGGTGTAGAAACAGAAAGCATTGGTGTTGCTTTCTGCCAAAAACTACTTGGTGCTTCTACTAACTGGAAGCAAACTTCTTATAATGGTAATATGAGAGGTAATTATGCAGGTATTGGTTATGTGTATTCGACTGAAGTAGCAACTCTTGGAGTTGGTTCTACTGATGTCTTTATGCCAGCACAACCTTATGCATCGTGGACAGTTAGCACCACAGCAGCACAGTGGGAACCACCCTCAACTCCTGGTGCAGCACCTACATTGACTGATGATGAAGTAGCAGCAGGCAAATATTATGTCTGGAACGAAAGTAATTATGATGCAGACCCATCTACGGCATGGGTGCTTACAACTCCTTGATAAATAACTAGAAAGAAAGGCTGAGATGACTAGAGCCAGAGAACTATCAAAATTAGTAAATCCCAGCGCCTTCAGTGTTGACTCTAATAATAATGTTGGAGTCAACACTACAGCACCTGATGCTAAATTGGATGTTGTAGGTGTTGTAAGTGCTACATCATTTTTTGGTGATGGTTCTAGTCTTACTGGAATCATTGCTGGTGCTACACTTTCAGCAGGATCCGGTGATCAAAGAGTTGTAGTTACAAGTCAAACTAGCGGCAGTATGACTGCTGCTGCTACAGACGCAGAGTTAACATATAATTCAGATACAGACACATTGAGTGCTACCACATTCAGTGGAGCATTAACAGGTAATGTAACAGGCAATGCTACTGGACTCAGTGGTACTCCTGATATTTCAGTAGGAACTTTAACTGCTAGTGGTAATGTTTCAGTAGCAGGAACACTTACATATGAAGACGTAAAAAATATAGATTCTGTTGGTGTTGTAACAGCACGATTAGGTATCAGAGTTGGTGGTGGACAAAGTATTGGTTCTGATGGAGCACTAACATATTACGGTGATGGTTCGCAACTAAGTGGTATCAGTGCTGGTATCTCAACAGGAGCAGCATCAGGTGGATTAGTCACACTTAATCTCACAAATCAAGATCATAAAATTACAGCATCTGGTATTACCACGATTACAGTCACTGGTGGTACAGAAGGAGATAGTCATACAGTAAGAGTTGTAAACTCGGGTGTATCCACTGTAGGATTTAGTACATACTTCTTGTTTCCATCAGGTTCTGCACCAAGTATACCAACAGCATCAGGTACGATTAGTTTATTATCGTTCACAGTACATCGCGTAGGCACAGCAGGAACTCAATTGCTTGCTGGCGCAGCACTTAACTTTAGCTGAGGAGTAGGACAATGGGAGCAGGTATTCCTCAGGTAATCACCGAGACCAAAGCGTCTGGCGCTCAGGTTATTGATGGTAGTTTGAAGTTTGATAAGGACAGTAGTAACTATCTAAAAAAGACAATTGGCACCACTGGAAATCAAAAGACTTTTACAATTAGTCTGTGGTTTAAAAAATATCTTAATACTACATCTCAATATCTTTTTACAACAGAGTAT
>Ga0208793_1000580_pt1 | contig 24306 bp, 32 predicted proteins | sample 17_taG_FD_184092 | JGI IMG/M metagenome (GOLD analysis project Ga0208793, IMG submission 184092) | Marine viral communities from the Subarctic Pacific Ocean - 17_ETSP_OMZ_AT15314 metaG (SPAdes) (version 2) | ecosystem: Environmental > Aquatic > Marine > Oceanic | place: Pacific Ocean | collected...
CCCTTAAAAGATCTGTGTTAAGGGATTTTTTATTTATAAGTAAACAACTTGGTATTTATTGGCTAGGTAAACACAATAAATCTGAAAACACTTTTACATATAACGGGCATACATTAGAAATGTTTAGTGCTGATGACGCACAAAAAATTAGAGGATCTGCAAGAGATATACTTTGGATCAATGAAGGGAATGAATTATTTTTTGAAGATTATCAACAGTTAGCAATGAGAACTAGAAACGAAATTTTAATTGATTTTAACCCTTCCGATCCAATACATTTTTTATATGATTTATCAGAGCGTGATGACGCTGATCTATTTATAAGCACATACAAGGATAATAAATTTTTACCAAAGGAGTTAATAGATGAGATTGAAAGGATTAGAGAGCGTGACCCTGATTATTGGCTGGTTTACGGTGAAGGACAAAGAGCCGTATTTAGTAACAGACAAATATTTAAAAACTGGAAATACATACCACATATTGAGTTCCCGGAATTTAACGAAACCGCACTGGGTGTTGATTTCGGCTATTCAAATGATCCCGCAGTGGTTTTACAAGTTGGAAAAGTTGGCGACAAATTATATGTTCACGAGTGGCTATACAAGAAGGGAATGACTAACCGGGATCTAGCAGAATTTTTAAAAAATAATAAATTGAATGATATTTTAATGTATTGTGATAGTGCTGAACCAAAATCAATAGAAGAATTAAGACAGATGGATTGCTTGGCTAAACCATCAATTAAAGGGCAAGGATCTATAAATGCTGGAATTAGTTTAGTTAAAGAATTTGAAGTAATAATTTCCAATGAGAGTAAAAATATGAAAAAAGAACAATTAACATATTTTTGGGAAGAAATGAAAGATGGAACAATAATAAATAAACCTATATCAAAAAACGATCATTGTATGGACGCGCTCAGATATTGTGTGTACAGTAGATATAAAAACAGATATGATTTTTTTGTAATATAAAAGAATTTAATATTTTGTATTTTTACATAAAATTTTACTAAATGGCATCAATCCTAGACAGATTCAAAAACCTTATTACTAAAAATTCACAACAAACTGCTAAAGAATATAATCAAGCTATATATAATTGGCTTGGTGAAAGCATAGTTTGGAACCCCGAAAATGACGATACATATGTGAATGAAGGTTACAGAAAAAACGCAACTATATATTCAATCATTAATCTAATTACTAAAGCAGCATCAACAATCCCCATATGTGTATATGAAAAAGTAAATGACAGTGAATTAAAAAGATATAATGCGATGACTAGCGGTATGATAGATGGTACAATCATACATAAATCTAATATGCTTAAGAAAAGTGCCTTAATAGAGTTAAAAGACACTGAATTACACGAAATATTAGAGCGCCCAAACCCTGCGCAATCATACGCAAGTTTTATTAGCGAATTAATTGCCTTTGGTAAATTAACAGGTAACAGATACGTTTATGGAATAGGTCCTGACACTGGTGATAATATAGGAAAATACAAAGAACTTTATGTTATGCCTAGTCAAATAATGGAAATTATATCTGGCGGAATGTTTGAGCCGATTAAAGAATATAAAATACAATACAATGGTTCTTATGCTATACCAGCAGAACAAATATGCCATATAAAGGATTTTAACCCGTATTATGACGGCACAGGATCTCATTTATATGGGCAATCTCCACTTAGGGCCGGTTTAAGATCGTTAACAACAAATAATGAAGCCGTACAAACAGGTGTAAAATATCTACAAAATCAAACTGCTAGAGGTGTTTTAATGAGCGATGAAGGTGATCTAAATGAAGTACAAGCACAACAATTAAAAGACAAGTTTAGATCTACATATCAAGGATCTAATAATGCTGGTGATATAGTTATTACACCAAAAAAATTATCTTGGGTTAATTTTGGATTATCAGCAGGTGATATATCATTACTAGAACAATACAACGCTAGTATTAAAGATCTTTGTAACATATATGCTGTTCCTTCACAATTATTAAATAATGATAAGGCATCAACCTATAATAACATGAAGGAAGCAAAAAAAGCTTTATATCAAAATGCTGTTATACCAGAAATGCTAAAAATTAGAGATGAACTCAACAGGTGGTTAGCTCCAAAATATGGCGAAAAATATTACATTGATTTTGATTTTTCTGTTATACCAGAATTACAAGAAGAAATGGACAAAGTGGTTGATCAGATGAGCCGAGCTTGGTGGATTACACCAAACGAAAAAAGAGCGTCAATGAGTTATGCTGAGGAAGAAAACGAAGCTTTAAACGAATTTTATGTGCCAGCTAATTTAATTCCAATTAATGGTGTTGATATAGATTTACAACCGTTACCAGCTTTACAAGAAGATGAAGAAGAAAAGAATGTCAATGATATAAATGTTGTATATAAAAGTGTTGTACCGGGAATGACTGATGTTTACACTACACAAGCAGAAGCAGAAGCAAGAGCAAGAGAGCTTGGCGGATCTGGTTCACATGTACACGACTTTGACGGGGTTGATGTTTATATGCCATTTAATAACCACGAAGAATATCAGCAAGCTGTTAAAGGTTATAACGAAGAAAAAAAAAGTAAAGGTTACACTGACTATCCACAATCAGCGTCTAATAACGCAAAAAGAATGATTAATTGGAAGAATAAATATGGCGATGAGGTAAAAGCTGGCACAAGCGTCGGTTGGACAAGAGCGGCCCAGTTATCAGCCAGAAAATCGGTTTCAAGAGATGTTATTTCAAGAATGGCACAATTTAACAGACATAGAAAAAACTCAACAATAGATCCTAAATACAAAGACACCCCTTGGAAGGACAACGGATATGTAGCTTGGAATTTATGGGGTGGAACAAGTGGAGTTGATTGGGCAATTAAGAAAATAAAACAAATCGACAAAGAATAATGCCAAAATATGATAAATACAAAAAAGCTTATCAGAGTAAATTAGAGGCATCAGAAAAAAAAATATTGCCAAAAATTTATAGATTCTATAAGCAAGAATACAACAAAGGCGTTGAAAATTTCATATTAACAAATAACACAAATTATCAAAGCTTATTTCAATATGATTATGTAAAAAGGTTTTACACTGAACTATATAAGAGCATTGGTGTTGATATGTATAAATGGTATTTAAAAAACTACAAAAAATATATAAAAAAAGAAAATCCATTTTCAGACGATCTTAATATTTGGAAAAACATATTTTCAGATTACGCAAGTCAAGTGGCAGCAACTAATGTTGTTTTAGTAAGCGGAACAGCACAAAAAACATTAATAAAAATTACACAAAGAATATTAAGCGATCCCGAGTTGTCAATGTTAGGTGCAGATGAAAAAGCAAGAATATTACGGAACCAATTTAATAAATACAGCAAAGTGCAAGCATTACGTCTTGTAAGAACAGAAAGTAACAGAATAGCAAATTATGCTACACAACAAACTGCTTTATCAGTATTTGGGCCGGAAAATCTTAAAAAAACTTGGTTACATTCCGGTGGTAATAATGAAAGACCTACACATGTCGCTTTAGACGGTAAAACAATACCATACAATGAACCTTTTATTGTAGGGAATGATCGTATGCAAAGACCGGGTGAAGGATCTGCTGAAAACATTATAAATTGTAGATGTACAATAAATTATGAGCCAGCAGAAGTGCCTGATGCCGATATATTAAGAGCGATTGGTGTTGTGATTTAACATTGTTATTTTATTTTATTATTTTTGTAAAAAATATTTATATGAATTTCTTATACAAAGCGTCACCACTAGGTGAATTAACAGATTACGATGAAAAAAATTCTATTGTAAAAGGTTATGGATCATATTTTAATAATCAAGACAGTGACGGCGATATAATAAGAATGGGCGCCTACAGAAAAACTATTGAAGAAAACGGAAACCGTGTTAAATACTTGTATCAACATAATATGATGCAACCTATTGGAAAAATGAAAGAATTGTATGAAGATGAAAAAGGATTAGTATTTGTTGCGGAAGTGCCAAAAACTTCACTAGGAAAAGACGTCATTGAATTAATGAAAGCCGGTGTAATTACTGAAAATTCTGTTGGTATTTTACCGATTGTAAAAGAAGACAAAGGACAATACAGAGAACTCAGAGAGGTTAAATTGTTTGAAATATCTGCTGTTACAATGGCTGCTAATGATGAGGCAAAAATACTAGATGTAAAAGGGAATAAGAATATAAATAATGTGTATCAAAAATACGACAACTTGTGTAAGCTAATTAGAAAAGGCGACATAAGTGACGAAATGGGATATGCTATTGAATCTGAAATATACAAGCTAAAATCTTTATTTATTAACGCTACTCAGCCAACAGTTGTTACTGAGCCAGTACAGAAAAAGGAACAACTTGATGTTTATAAATATTTGTTAAATAATTTAAAATAAAAATTACTTCAATGGAAGAAAATGTAAAAAATCAGCTTGATCAGTTAGGAAACTTGATTGATTCCAAAATTGAAAAAGCTACTGGACAAGCACTAGAAAGTGCTAATGGTAAAGCAGATGAATCACTGAAAGGTGAAATATCAAACTTAACCAACAAATTTAATGAGAGAATGGACGCAATGGAAGTTGCGAACAAAAAACACATGGAAGTTTTAGAAGGCAAAAAAGCTGATAAATCTTTCAAAGGTGGTTTAATAAAAAGTATCAATGACGGTGCTTTAAGTTCTTTAAGAAACGGAAACGCAAGAAGTGCATCTTTTGAGATAAAAGCTGATATGACTGTTGCTGCTGACTTTACTGGTGAAGTTATACCAGCACAAAGAGTAAGCGGATACAAGTTTGACCCGGCAAGACCTCAACACGTGAGAGAATTAATCCCACAGGGATCAACTAACTCAGACGTAATAAGATTTGTAAAAGAATCTGGTTACAGTGACGGATCTGCTATGAAAGCAGAGGGATCAACACTAGGTCAATCAGATTTCGATATGACTGCTAGTTCTGTAAATGTAGAAAAATTGGGAGCATATTTAAGAATTTCAGAAGAAATGCTTGCTGACACTCCACAATTAACTAGCTACATATCTAACAGAGTACCATCGAAGCTTTTAACTGCTGAAGATGATCAATTATTAAACGGTAATGGAAGTGCGCCAAACTTATCTGGTATTATCACTGACGCTGCTGATTTTGATACTACATCTGGTGGAGCTTTTTATCAATCTGTAAACGGAGCAAATCAATTTGACGTAATTATAGCTGCTTTAAATCAATTATCATTGAGCAACTATACTGCTGATAAAATTATTATGCACCCGACTGATTTCCACAAAATCTTATTATTAAAAGATTCAAACTTGTCTTATTTAAAAGATCAAGTGTTTAAAGGATTACAACCTGTATTTAATGGAGTACCTGTTATTCTTAACACAGCTATTGCTGCTGGATCTTATTTACTAGGAAACTTTGGACAAGGAACTCAACTATGGATTAGAGATAATGTTTCAGTTGAATTCTTTAGAGAAGATGGAACCAATGTAAGAGATGGATTTGTTACTGTGAGATGTATGGAAAGAATTGCTTTAAGCAACTACTTGCCAAACGCTTTCGTAAACGGAACATTTGCTGCTGGTATCACTGCTCTAGAAACGCCGTAATAATATACTATTATGTTTTTAAATTAAGGGGGTTTTTAATCCCCTTTTTTTATGGCTTTTTTTGTCGTTTAAGCAACTTTCCACCCTCTAAGGTATTTATACATTCAAAATTTCTTTTCGTTTATTAGCGTAAAATCCCCACTGAGCAAAAAAAATAATTAAAAAATAACTTAAAATTTTTTTTAAATATTAAAATATTTTTTTATATATTCGTACTAACTAAAACGATAAATATGAAAAATACTACTACTTACAATGGCTACAATTTATTAGAAAAAAACGTCAAAGGTTGGATCATTGAAGAATCCGTTGATCTTTGGGGCAGTTACCACTATCTTTATATGGTTAGCGGTTACTCACAAGACAGTTACAGATATTACTGTGTTAACCAAAACGGTATAACAATTAACAAAGAATCCCATTTAATTAAAGAAGAAGCTAAATTTTCTTTTGACGAAAATCGTAAAGCTGCTGACAACGGATACATAGCTTGTTTAAAAGATCGTAAAATTTACGAATTGGATTTAATGTTTACCGAATCCGAATGCGATGCTCAAAAAACTGTAATATTAAACGAATTAAATAAAAAACAATTTATTTACGACTTACAAACATTAACAAATAAATTTATTGATGAGTACAACACTTCTTCAGATCCTAGTAGGCGTGAAGATCTTAACGAGCAAATCAAGAAAAATATCAAATTTATAAAAACAGGCAAATACTAATAATTATGAAATTAAACAAAAAAAATCTTGCTGTAATAGGCAACAAAGTATGGAGTTACACAACCTGTGTAGCTACGATCGAGGGTGACAAATTACTTTCTCACGGTTACTACTCTAAAACAACAACTAGACACATTAACTACGTTGCTGAGCAACTTAACCTTAAAATTGTAAAATAATGGCATCAAACGAACAAATACAAATAGATTATCCACTAAACGTAACAAAGAGAGCTTACATATATTTAATCGAGCATTTATGCAGAAACGGCTACTACATTGGAGATATGTTAAATCCAGTGTATAAAGATTACTGCGCTCAAAAACTTATTGATAAATGTAACAGTTTAGAAGAAGAACACGGCGGCGATGATCACTGGGAATACAACGATAAATTAACTTTAAAAGACGACTGTGGCTATGAAGGTTAATAAAAACACTAGAAGCTCTGGACACGGCAAAAAAATATTCTGTCCTAAATGTAATGCTCCATCAAGAGTTTACCACTTTTCTTGGTCAGCTATACAATGCGGTACTTGTGACAATATGATCGACAAGTACGATTGGAACCTACAATCAGCAGATATACCGACTGAAACAGGTATAATTGAGGCACATAGAAAATTCTTGGCTCAGGATCCGGGAAACTGGAAATGGTTAATTGCTTTTTACGCAGTGGCCCTTATTATAACAATTTTACTAACTATAAAAATTTAACAATGATAACTTTTAAAATAAACTTTAAATCGTCTGTGTACGAAAATATATGTGATTTATTAGAAATGGAAATGGATTACTATTTATCAGATTTTATAACTGAGGAAGAATGGAATGATGATATGCACTTTACTGATGCTGACGAGCTTCAATATTGGTTAGATGATAATCACTGTTTTAGAGTTGATACTATATATTACTGGGACGCTATGAAATACTTAAAAGAAAATGACACAAGCTTAAATAAATCAATCGAGCTTGCAAATAATGCCGGCTACGATTTGAGCTCAATCAACAGTACGCTATTAGCAGATCTTTTAAGAGAAGACGAAATCAGAGAAGATTTTTATTTGTGTAAAGATCAGATTGACGAAATATTTAAAACTTTACTATGAGTGCTAGATCTAGATTTGAACACAGGTTAAAAGTTTTGAGAAGGATCCGAAAAATGGAATGCCCAAAGAATAAACCCGGATTTAATAATTTAACCGACCTTGAAAAGCAAAAAGAGATGCTTAAATGGTCAAAATTTGTAAGAGATGTACAATAACAATAATAATGACCAATCGTTGCTTATATCGTGCTTTATGCTTGTTTTAGCAATAAGATCCATATTAATACTTAATGACTTTTTAACAACTGCTGTTTTTACTTTTCTAGGATTTTCAGTGTTGTTAAACTGGCATAACAAGAATCAGTTACCGTAATTTTGTTTGTTTTGTTTTAGTTGTTAAAAACCCGGTTAAATTTTAGCTGGGTTTTTTTCTATATTATAGGCATGAATCATAACCAGAAAGGTTGTTTTGCTGAATATCATTTTGCATCAACGGCAATCACTTTAGGTTATAACGTATCAACACCATTATTGAGCTCAAGTTATTACGATTGTATATTAGAAAAAAATGGAAAGCTTTTTAAAATACAGGTCAAATACTTAGGTAAGAACAGATTGAGAAGGGGCAACAGTATGCAAATTACATTAAGGCGAACCGGTTTACCAAACTATGAAAAAAAGTATGTAGATTATTTTGCCTTATATGATGAAGAAAATAAAGGTTTTTTTATTATACCAAATTTAGGGCAAAGCTGTTTAAAAATAAACATTAATGGTAAGTATAAAGAAAATTTTAATAACTTTGCACTGATTTCATAGATTATCTTTAGAGTGTCACTGGTAAAAATACAGTGGCACTTTTTTTTTATCTTTACAGTAAATTAATAATTATGAAAATAAAATTAAAAACGTCAATGATAATCGAAGGCAAAGAAATTGCTGCTGGTGAGATTATAAACATTAATAAATCTAACTTAGATAAATGGTTGAAAAAAGGTTGGGGTGAAATAATTAAAAAAGAAGTAAAAATCAAAAAAGAAACTAAAGAATTCAAGATTGATAAACAAACTAAAAATGAGACAAATAAAGATTAATTCCACAACAGGCAGTGAAATAGTTACTACAAGTGAATTTAAGGATTACGCAAGAATAAGTAATACATCAGATGACACTTTAATAGCTAATATCATTGTACAAGCTAGGATCTGGTGCGAAAATTACATATCAAGAGATATTGTTGCAAAAAATAGAACTTATTACATACCGGAAACTAACGGAATTTTTGATTTGCCTTTCGGTCCTGTCGCAAGTATTTCGTCTGTAAGCATTGACAGTGTAGCATATAGCGACTATACAACACCCGGTTTAGACAATGAAACCATAGATCTAGACGGCCCTGCTGACGAAGTTAAAGTTGTATATGTTACAACAGGATTATCTGACAAATTATTAGAACAAGCAATTTTACAGTATGCTACAACTTTATATGATAACAGACACGATTATCAAGTTGGCAATATTAATGAAGTGCCTTCTTCAAGTAAAGCTATTTTAAACAGTTACAAAAATATGTTTATATAATGAATCCGGGTAGATTTAACAATGTTATAAAATTTTATAATCATACGAAAAGCGCAGACGGTTACGGTGGTTACACAAGTACAACTAGCGCATTATTTGCTACACTGTGGGGAAAATCAAAAGAAATAAGCGGTGACATTGAACAAAGTAACGGCAAAAGAAATAGAAATAAAATTGTTGAAATAATATTTAGAAAAAAAGATTTTGATTTAATCACATATGTAGAATTTACTTTTACAGTGGACGGTGTAGGAAGGTATAGAGTTAACGATCATTATCAAGTAGTAGAAAAAGAATATGTTAAATTAATAGGCACATACGAACAATGATAGAAATTAACGTAAATAAAACCGATATCAGTAAATTGCTTAAAAAATTTAATAATATTAAAAAATTTAGCACAGAAGAAACTGATAAAATATTTGGTTACACCGCTTCACAAATATCAAAACGAGCTAAAAAAGACGCTCCATTTAAAACGGGTTTTTTAAGATCTACAATTAATTGGGGTAAAGACAAAAATGACAATAAAATATTTGTAAGAGCAGAAGCAAAATATGCGCCTTATTTAGAATATGGTACAAAATATCAAAAAGCACAACCTTATTTTTACAGCAACGCTAAACTCGAGATTAAATTGATGACAAATCGCATTTTAAAGCTACTAAGAAAACAATTATGAGAGAAGCCATACAATTTATCAGACAAAAAATTTATACTGCTTTAAACGGCAATATTTCAAATATTAGCGGCAATACTGTTTTTGTTTATAATCGTGTACCTAGTAACGCCAATACACCTTATGTATGGGTTTACTCTGGTAGCACTAATGAAGTAGATCAAAACGCACAAAATTATTGTTTAGAATGTATCACAAGAATAGAATGTGTTACAAGATTTGATGCTGATACGGGCGGGGATCTAGATTGTAATACATTAGTTTCAGAAGTATTAACTTTGCTAAGAACTCGAGCCAGTGGTTATTTCGATTTGAGCTCAAATAATTTTAATGTGTATATCAATGTAAGTGACGGCGTTACATACGAGCAGATTGATAAAAAAGATCACACATACGTTATTGGAGTTATTGAACTTGCAACTAGGGTTGAACAATTAAATTAATATGGAAACTAATAGCATGAAATTATATATACTAAATACACTGGCACTAGGCATATCATTAACAAATATCGAAATATCATTAAGAATTATTTTATTGTTAGCCACTATTGTTTACACAGTACAAAAAATAAAAAAAAATAAAAATGTCTAAAGAATTAAATGAAGATACTAGCTTAAATATTAGTATAAAAACATTAATAGCAATCGGAGCAGGTATGGCATCATTAATTGGTATGTGGTTTGCTTTACAAGCAGATATTGAAGAAGCAAAGTTGTTGCCCGAGCCAGAAATTAGCAGAACAGAATATGATTTAAAAGATCAATTAATTCGCGAAACTATAATGAACACAGGTAAAAAAGTTGAAGAAAATAGTGATGCTTTAAAAAATATTGATAAGAAGTTGTTTGAAATAATAAGTAAATGAAAAAAATATTATGTGCGATATGTGTATTGGTTGCGGCATCTGTATATAGTCAAGATGTAACTGTTTTGCAAATAAATGCAAAGTGGAATGAACGAAATAATTACGATTTAAGCGGATTAAATGGTGTAGTTGTAAAATTTAGCTATTTAAAAGACCAGCCAAAAGATATACAAAAAGGTATTAGTGCTGTTCCAGTAATCGTAATAATTGATAAAACTGGCAGAATAAGAATGCAATATGTCGCTGATTTGTCTTTTAAAATACAAACAACAAATATGGAGATCCAAAATGTAATAGATAAAATTAAATGATTAGTAAACATATTACATACAAAGAAGGAACAAGAAGTGTTACCGCTTTGCGTCTAGGCATAGAAAACAAGCCGGGTGAATACGAATTACAAAACATGGAATTGATTGCGGAAAAGGTGTTTGAACCGCTTAGAATAGCTGTAAACGGCCCAATCAAAATAAACTCATTTTATAGAAGTGAAGAACTTAATGAAAAAATTGGCGGCAGTGGTCGGTCACAACATTGTCAAGGACGTGCTATTGATATTGATGATATATATGGTTATGCTACAAATTCTTTTATGTATGATTATATCAAAAATAATCTCGATTTTGATCAGCTTATTTGGGAGTTTGGAACCAATGAAAATCCTGATTGGGTACATGTGAGTTATGTTGATGGAGATTCTAACAGAAAAAGATGTTTAAAAGCTTATAAAGAAAACGGAAAAACAAAATACATTGACATTACATAAATGGAATTTGCTTTAGTATTTAACTTTGACGGTTTTTTGTTAGGTTTTAAATATTATCCAATATTAAATGAAGATGATTATGCTGAATTTAACATTTATATTTTATTTATAATTCTACATTTTAAATTTTTTAACAATGAGCGATAAAAAGAAATTCAAAGAAACTACTGTTGGCAAATTATTATTTGGGGCCGCCTCAATGATAAACCCAACACTTGGAAAAGTTTTAGCCGGTGTAAGTTCTCCACAAGAAGCTTTAGCAGAAATTGGTAAATCTAAAATTAGTAATGACGATAAAATCAAGCTACAAAAAATGATTTACGATCAGCAAAACAAAGAAATAGAAGCTGTTACATCAAGATGGAAAGCTGATTCAATGTCAGATTCTTGGCTTAGTAAAAATGTACGCCCTCTGGTATTAGTATGGTGTATTGTAGTATTTTCTATTGCCGGGATCCTCGACAGTATTGAAAGCATACCTTTCCACATAGGCGTTACTTGGAATGATACTTTTGAAAAAGTTATGATGTCTGTTGTGTTAGCTTATTTTGGCGGAAGGACGACTGAAAAAGCAACTAGCTTATTTAAAGGCAAATAAATGGCTAATAAAATTTTATCCAATTACGTTTACAATAACAAGCGCAAACGTCCCGGAAAACACTCTAAAAACGCGTCTAAAGGTCAAACCGGTTATAAAAAAAAGTATAAAGGACAAGGCAAACGTAGATAATAGAAAAACCTTAAATTTGTAAAAAACAAATATATGGGTACTACATTAACAGGCAAGAGAGTTCAGAATACATATGATGCGCTTTTAAAATTAAGCGACAACCAAAATTTAACCGGAACAGCTAAAATAGTTGGTGACGGTTATGGTAATGATTCCCCAATATATTTAAGCACATCACAAATAGGAATTGGAATTACACCTTCTTATCAATTTCATACTAGTGGTAATGCTAAAATTGGTGGCAATCTTATAATATCTGGTAACCTAACTGTAAATGGTACACTAACATATTTAAATGTACAAGATCTAGCAGTCGAGGATCCGTTAATAAAATTAGCAAAAGACAATACAGCAAACACATTAGATATTGGATTATTTGGTAAATACGTTGCTACTGGTACAAAGTATAAAGGGTTTTACAATGATGCTAGTGATGATAAATTTAAGCTATTTATAGGCACTACTGTTGAGCCAACAACAACTGTTGATACATCAGCAAGTGGATATACTGTTGGAACTCTTGTAGCTAATTTAGAGGGTAATGTAACTGGCGGCACTATAAGCGGAACCACTGGAAGTTTTAGTGATGATGTAAGTATAGCAGTTTCTAAAAAATTAAAATTTGGTGGTGGTAGCCATACATATATTAATGAGGATATTGATGATAGATTAAGGTTTTTTACTGGCGGTGCAGAGTTTATGAGGTTTACAGAAGACACCTCTAATACTGTACATTTATTTGAAAAAACTATTGTTGATAATGATTTACAAGTAAACAATAATATAAGTGGCACAACAGCTACATTTACTGGTTTAGTGACTGGTATTGCTCCGACTAGTGATTTAAACTTTGCTACAAAAAAATATGTAGATGATCAAACTATTCCAACACCGACATTAAGCTCTGTTTTAAGTGCTGGTAATTCATCTGGTTCAAATGATTTAAAAATTATTGATGATCAAAAATTGCTTTTAGGTAATGATGGTGATATGCAGATATATCATAATCAAGTTAATTCTGTATTTTTTAATGATACTGGAAATATGGTTTTTAGAAATAATGCCAATGACAAAGACATTAGCTTTCAGACAGATGATGGGCAAGGTTACACTACTGAATATTTAAAATTTGATGGTGGTTATAGTTTACCTCAAATAAGAATACCAGACAATGTAACAATGAATTTTGGTTCTGATGATGATTTAAAAATATACCATGATGCTACCGATAGTTATATTAAAAATGATACTGGAAATTTCATAATTCAAAATACAAATCCTGATAAAGATATAAATTTCTATGCTACTGTTTCCGATGGTGCTGGTGGCGGAACTGAGGAGCTTTATTTTCAGTTAGATGGTAGTATTCAAAAAAACGAATTTTATAAACCAGCTTATTTTAAAGATAATATAAAAGCTGAATTTGGATCTGATAGTGATATTGAATTATTTTTTAGTTCAGCTGATGGTTATTTTAGAAATAAAACTGGAGATTTATATATACAAAATTTAGCAGATGATAAAAGTATTGTATTTCAATCAGATAACGGTATTGGTGGTGTTACAGAATACTTTAAAATAGATGGCAATATTAACAGAAATGTAATTTTAGTTACAACACAGCTTAATGATAATGTCCCAATGATTTTTGGTGCTGGAGCTGGTCGACCTAGTATAAAATATGATTCAACTGCAAGCCAATTATTTATTAATGGCGATACTAAATTCTTAAGTGATGCTTATATTGTAAATAATTTAAATGTTCAAAAATCAGTTTACCAAACTGCAACTGGTGGTTTTTATATTAACAAACCTTATGGTGGTAGTTTTTACACTACTCAAAATGTTTTTACAGGTGCAATACAAATAGCATTACCGACTGGTGGCACTGGTCATGATGATATGATTAAATTTGTTGTTGACATATTTGATTATAATACTCAAGAATGTGTTACAGTATTTATTGGTGGTTATACATATCAAAATGTGGGGAGTGGTAACACCACTTGGTACAATGTGTCTGCAACAGTTTTAGGTCAAAGTTCAGCACAAAATTATACTGTTAGATTTGGTGATAATGGAACTGAGCATTGTGTTTGGATTGGTGATACGACTAGCACTTGGAATCATTTACAAGTTATAGTCAAAGATTTTTTTGCTGGTTATACTGCTAATATAAATAACTATTTAAGTGATTGGGGCATTAGTGTAGTAACTACACAAACAACTGTTAATAATACGTTAACAAATTGTTTTCCAATGTCATCTGACACAATAGCTGATTATTTACCATTAACTGGTGGTACACTAACAGGTAATTTAAACGGCACCTCAGCACATTTTACAGGAAATGTTGAAGTTGGTAGTAATGCAAATATATCAATGGATTCATCAGCTAATGGTCAATTAATGATTGATGGCGTAGGTTATCAGGGTGCTATTGCTTTAGATGATCAAGCTATGCATATATACCATAATAGCAGTGGAAGATCTTTAGTTTTAGGAACTAATGAAACAGCAAGATTAACTATTGGTGGTTCTGGAAATTCAACTTTTACAGGAAATGTAACAACTGGTCAATCATTATTAGTTAATGGAGTAGGCAATAATTCATCTTTAACTTTAGGAGCAAACACTGGGAATTGGGTTTTTACTAATGTACAATCAAGTAGAAATTTAGAAATATCTGATTCAGATGGAACAGGTGTTGTTTTGACAATAGACACAAGTGGTGATGCAACTTTTGTTTCAAAATTATCTGCGGCATCAATAGGAGTGTCTGGCAGTAATGGTACAGATGGTAATGGTATTTCTTTATATGGTGGTGCTTTTACTGGTCAACCTACCTATGGAATGATGTTCCAAAAAACATCAAGTTATAGCACATTTGGATATGTAAGTGGTGATTGGGCAACTTATTTTACAATGGATAGTGGAGCTAACAGAGGTTGGATTTTTAGAAATGTATCAACTAGTACCAATGTTGCATCTATAAATAATCAAGGTCATGCACATTTTCAAACACCATCTAAGATTACAAGTAATGATACCTCTTTAACATTTGAGGATGCTGGTACAAATGCTATGGTAATAAAAGTTGGTGCTGGTGATGAATTGTATATTGGTAGTAACAACACATACCAATTTAGAGGCACTACAACTGGTCAAGCTAGATTAATTTCAAATGGTTACATACATTTGTCTGCTGGTGCATCAACTTATACTGGTTTAGAATTACATCAAACCGATGGTTCAAGAGTTGGTTTTTTCTATGGCGATAATGGGCAAACCTCAGAACCTAACGTTGGTATTTTAGATTCTGATGGAAATTGGGCAGTGAGAGTTAGGAGAGATAATTATACTGAATTAAGAGTTAATAATGTTGTTAAATTTCAAACAACAACAGCCATAAATTATAACTATCAACCAACTTGGATTGAGGGTGGCTCTGCTAACTGGAATGAAACTACACCTGGAACAACAACTGGTTCTTTACATCTTGTACCAACTACACCAGATAATTATGGTAGTGCTATAACATTTGGTGCATCTGATTCATCTAGTGGAACAAATGCACAAGCTGGTATATATACTAGAACAGATGGTTCTTATGGAACTAAAATGTATTTTGCTACAAGTGGTAGTTATGCAACTGGTTCTTCAACCAGAATGATGATTGACTACAATGGTCAAATAGGAATGGGTAGTATAGCACCAGAGGGAAAATTAGATGTTACTGGTGATATTTGGTTAAATTCAGATAATGCTAATGCAGCATATTACTTGCGAGTTAATAGAGGTCAAAATCAAGATGGCGGCATACTTTTATATGGAAATAAGACATTAGATTGGCAAATAGTAAACCAAACAAGTAGAAATTTAAACTGGTATTCGTATGCTGCTGGAGCTAGTGTAATGAGATTAACTACTGGTGGACAATTATTAGTTAATGCAACATCCTCTACTTATGGTGCTGCTTATGGTTATAATTTAGGTGTAAAAGGAACTACCGGTCAAGCTTATATATCAATTGCTAGATCTAATCAAAATTTAGATTCTCAAGGTGTAATTATAGGTTTAGATACAAACTATTCTTATTTTGTTAATAGAGATGCTCTTCCATTAGAATTTCACACAAATAATGCTGTAAGAATGCACATACATGGCTCTTTAAATCGTGTTGGTATTGGTGCTGATCCTGTTTCCTCTGCTGGTGTAAATAACTTTTTAATGGTAAAAGGTTCCTCACATTCTGGTATTGTTTTAAATGCAAATAGCGGTGCTGTACAAGAAATGTGGAATGATGGCGGTACTTTAAATATGTGGGATAGTTCACAAGGTTATAGAATGAGATTTTATACAAGTGGTAATGCACAAGTATATAATGGATTAACAGCTGATTCTTTTGGTGTAGCTGGTTCAAATGGTACTGATGGTAAAGGAATTTCGCTTTATGGTGGCTCCTCTGCTGGTGAGCCAACTTATGGTATGATGTTTATGCAAACAGCAACATTCGGTGGTTACGGATTAGTAAATGGTAGTTGGGCAACCTACTTTACTATGAATAGTGACACATCTAGGGGTTGGATTTTTAGAAGAGCTGGCAACAGTAATTGTGCGAGTATTACTGCTGGCGGCGATTTATCCTTAAAGGGTATAATTAGTTTTACAGATACAAATCAAAGAATATCTGGTTTAAATGGTTCTTATTTAAAAATACAAAGTGGTTCAGCTAGTGATGGTGGTATAAATTTAACTAATACAAGCGGTACTAATTTAATGTACTTATATGCAAGTGGTTCTGATAAAGGCATGTTAAATGCGGGTGGTTATTGGACATTTAAACATTCACAAGGTGGTAACACTAATATATATTCTGGGAATCAAAATTATGTATGGCAATATCAAGGAAGTAATGGTTACGCTTATTTTCCAGCTTGGATTAATTTAGCTTCTGGTACAGGTTTATTTACAAATTCAAACGGTGGTCATTTTTATGGTAATGAGGGTTCTACTTATGGTGCATGGAGAACATCTGGTAGCAGAAATGGTTATAGTGGAATTTATGATAATCATTCAGCCACAAATGCAAATATGTTTGATTCTAGCGGTAATGGTGGTAATTATTCATCAACTGCTGGGTGGCATTTTTATTATCATAAAACAAATCTTTGTTTAGGTATTGGCAATTCAACAACATCATCATCTTATTCTTTATATGTAACAGGTTCGATATATTCAACTCAAGATGTTATTGCTTACTCAGATAAAAGAGCAAAAGAAAATATTATTACTGTTGATAGTGCTATTGAAAAGGTAAATAAATTAAGAGGGGTTTATTACACACCAAAAGAGGGTAAAGATAAATCAAGAAAAGTTGGTGTTATTGCACAAGAGATTTTAGAGGTATTGCCAGAGGTTGTAACACACGACAAAGAAAATGATAGATATGGTGTTGATTATGGTAAAATTACTGGTTTATTAATAGAAGCTATCAAAGATCAGCAAAAACAAATAGATAAATTAACTAAATTTGTAGATAAATTAAATAAATAATTATGAATATAGAATACAGTTACAGAATTGATGGTATTGATATTGCACCAAAATTAGATAATCTTGACAAAGTTATAACTAGAGTTGGATTTTCTTATATTGGAAAAGATATAGAAAGTGGCTTTGAATCAAACTTTTTTGACAGATTAGATTTTTTGAATCCAAACCCAGAAAGTTTTACACCTTTTGATAGCGTTACTGAAGATGAATGTATAAAATGGGTTGAGGATAATTGGAAAAATATTGATATGGCTAAAAGATCAATAGAGTTAAATATTAAAGATAAAATTACACCTATTTTTAAGCCAGTAGATACACCATGGGGTGAGCCAATGAATAATAATCCAACTGAGTAAAAATGGCTGGAGTTCCATTATCTGGCGAAATGTCAATGTTAAAAGTGGCTAGGGAACGAACTGGCTCTGGTTATGAATCGAGCATATCAATAGCACCACCAATTTATTTAGCAGATTTGTCAAGATTAACTGGTGGAAATTCAAGTGGCTCTGGTCGAAGCTATCCAGCTGTAAATTTAAATAACGCAGCAGATCAACGACCAGATGGGCAAAATCCATTAAGAATGGAAGAATTTAAAGGGTATCAACAAAATTTAACAAGAACACCTTTTTATTATGTATATAGTTCAGTAAATTATCAAAATGCTTGTGCTGCCGCTTTACCAGTAGGTCCTTATTATCACACTGATGGAAATAATTTATACCCAGATAATTTGACTGGAATTTATACAGCTTACACCACGTCAACTGGAACAACAGTTGTTAGCTCTGGTTATTATGCTATATATGATTCTTTTTTCAATTCAACTGGTAAATACATTTATGTTGGTTCAAATGGTTCTATAACTGGTGGTGGTACATGTTAAAAAAAACACTAAATTTGTATTTAATTAAATAAATAAAAATGAGCAAATTAGAGGAAAAAGAATTGAAAGATTTACAAGAAAATCAAAACAACTTAACAAATAACTTTTTACAGTTAGGTCAAGTTACAAGAGCATTAGAAAAATTACCAGAACAAAAACATTTATTAAATGGTAAAATTGATGAGCTTGAAAAAAAACAAGCTGATCTTAAAAAAGAACTTGAGGAAAAGTACGGAAAAATCTCAGTTAATTTAGAATCTGGCGAATACGAAATTATACCAGAAGAAGCATAGATCATGTCAGTGATTAATTCGTCAAGTTTTTTATTATTAAAAGACGATGTCATAATTGGTCACAGTACTGAAACTACATTTGCGCTTGAATTAGATTTACCAGAAGCTACAACAAAAGACAGTTTAGGTTGGAAGGAATTTATTGCCTGTGTTAGAGGTGGTAATATGTCTGCGGCCGGGTTAACTTGTTACAATGATTCTTTAAATTTTAATCAATTTTCTGATTATGTAATTGGAAAATCTAAGGTTGTTTTTTATTTTAAACAAACTACGGATCCCGAGTTGATATGTAGAGGTGAAGGATTTATCACAAGCGTTGACGAGGTCGGTGATAACGAATCAATCAGCGAGTTTAACGTTGAAATAACTCTCACTGGAACTGTAACGGCCGGAAACGACAAAAACTGGGAAAACATATTTGAGTTTTGGGAGGATATTGCTAAAAACTGGGAAAGTGTATAAATTATTTATTTGTATATTTGTTTAAAATTAATAATTATAAAAAAAATAACGCATGGCTACTTCTGGAATATTTAACGGAACTAATTTAATTTTAAAATTTCACTCAACTGATGGAAGTGAAGTTGTTGTAGGGCACACAACTAGTGCAAGTTTAAGCTTGTCTGCTGATTTGCCAGATGCTACAACTAAAGATTCATCAGGTTACAATGAGGTTATTGCTGGAACAAGAACTGGAGAAATATCATTTGAAGGTCTTGTTGCTTATGACGATTCTAACAATGCTATTGAAGCTGCTGACTATTTATTAGCAAGAACAAAAGTATATTGGTCATTTGGTACTGCTGAGTCAGGTGACGACGTATTTAATGGAGCTGGATTTTTAAATTCAGTTGAAATGAGCGCAGAAATGGAATCGCCAGTGTCGTTTAGTGGATCTATCACTGTTACAGGCGCAATTAGTAAAACTGAAAACCAATAAAAATTAAATAACTAGGCACGGGATATTCTGTGCCTAAATTTTATACATAATGGCAAACAAGAAAAGAGGATACTACACTGTAGAAATGGGTGGTAAGCAACGTACACTACATTTCTCAATGAATTTTTGGTCAAACTTTACAGACATTTTAAACATACCGCTCGAAGGTCTTGCAGATGTTTTTTCAGAAGGCATTAAACTTTCCACAATTAGAACTTTAATTTATGCTGGTTTATTAGCATACGATCAAGAAGAAGGAAACGAAATTGATTACAATGAGTTTAAAGTTGGTATGTGGTTAGAAGATTTTTCATCTGAAAAACTAGAAAACATTGTACAAACTATGATGCAATCAAGAATTTTAGGCAATGATTTAAATGCTGGATTAAGTAGAAATGTTAAAAAAACTACAAAGCCGGGAAAGTAAACAGCCAGCTTGATTGGGAATCACTGATTGACTTTTATATTGGTCAAGTTGGCATTACGCCAGATAGGTTTTGGATCCATACTTGGAAGGAAAATCATCTAATGGGCGAATCATACTTGATAAAACAAAATTTAGAATGGGAACGGATCCGGTATTTATCTACAATGGTTTACAATGTAAACTGTCAAAAAAGATCACAGATGCTAAAACCGGAAAAATTATTTCCACTGCCACAAGACGCTTTACTTGATACCGGCAAGCCAAAATCTACTGTTGAAGAATACTTAAAATTCAAGAAAAAGCTTGAGAACCGTAAATGGGTTACACTTGATTAATATTTAGTAAATTTGTAAAAATTAATCTGTATGGCAAAAGAAGAAGTTATCATTGTATTTGGCGCCGACGTCAAAAAATTGGAAGCCGGATTAAAAACGGCCGGAACTAAAATCAAAAAATTTGGTAGCAAAGTAAGTAAGGTTGGCAAGAGTTTAAGCGTTAAGCTGACTGCTCCGCTTGTTTTAGCGGGTGGCGTGGCTCTAAAGTCAGCAGCTAAATTCGAGAAGCTTAGAACAACTTTAAATGTCTTAACCGGGTCAGCTGATGAAGGCGGTAAAGCTTTTAAAAGATTAGTTGAATTTTCAGCAAAAACACCGTTTCAGTTAGATTCGTTAGTACAAGCGAATAATACAATGATGGGTTTTGGTTTAAGTGCTGATGAAGCATACGGATCTTTACAACAGTTAGGTGATATTGCGGCAGTAGCAGGCGGTGATTTACAAAGAATCGCAGTTGCTTTCGGTCAATCTGCTGCTGAGGGCCGTGTAATGACTAGAGATATTTTACAGTTTATTAATAACGGCGTACCAATGTACGATTTATTAGCTGATGTTACAGGTAAAAGCGCCAGTGAAGTTAGACAGTTAGCTACTGATGGTAAAATAACTTTTGACGTTTTACAAGCGGCATTTAAAAAAGCTACATCAGAGGGCGGTAAGTTTCATAAAGGTATGGACGTTTTAAGTCAAACTTTAGGCGGCATGTTTTCCACTTTACAAGACAATTTAAACATAGCTTTTGCTGAACTTGGACAAGAAATTGCTACGGCATTTAACTTGTCAGAAAACGTACCTAAATTGATTGAGTTTATTAAAGAAATGACAGCTAAATTTAAAGCTCTGTCACCTGAGACAAAAAGATTTTTAGTTATAGCAACCGCAATAGCAGCAGCATTACCTCCACTGTTAATAGTTTTAGGGCCAATAATTACTAGCATTGGAGCTATTACAACCGGTATAAGTGGAGCAATAGGTGTATTTGTAAAATTAATACCAATTTTAAAAAGCGGTAGATTAGGCATTTTAGCACTAAATTTAGCAATGAAGGCAAACCCGGCTATATTATTTGCCTCAATTATTTTAGGGGCCGCAGCAGCACTGTTTAAATTAGGTAGAGCAAGAAAAGCAGCTCAGATGGAAAAGCTTAATGAAGAATTTAATAAATTATCATTAGATGAAGCTGAAACACAATTAAAAAATTTAACTGTTGTATATGAGGGCAATAATAAAATACTTGAAAAAAATAATGAATTAGCTTTTACAAGAAGAAAACACATACTTAACGATATAAATGGCGACAGGGTAAAAACAGGTACATTAAAAGCAAAAAACAAAAAAACCGGCGAAGAAATAGAGCTTTTAAAAAAAATAATTGAAGAAAAAAAGAAATTAAATTTACTTGAAAAAGAAGCTCCAAAAGGTGACGCGCCGATTAACAGTGGCGGAACTATTGACATTGATACAAGCGAAGAAGAAAGGGCAGCAGCAGCATTAAAATTAAAACAAGATACAGCAGCAGCATTATTGACTACTGACCAAAAAAGATTTGAAAATGAGGTTAAACAAACAAAAGCACATTACGATAATTTAATAAAATTAAATAAAAATAATGCTTCCATTGTAAAACAGCTTGAGGAAAGTAAAGGTGAAAAATTAAAAGAAATATCAGAAAATCATTATAAAACTTTTTTAGACGCTTTCAAAGAATATGGCGAAAAAAGAAAAGAAATGCAAACTCAAGTTGAGGACGCAAGTGCTGTTACAGATGAGCAAAAAAAGCAATTAGAAATACAAAGAGCTAAACAACATTTTACTTTTTTATTAGCAGAAGCAAAAAAATTCAATCTTGACACTGCCGCTCTACAAGAAGCACAAAAATTAAGAATTGCAGAAATTACTGCTAAATACACAGAATCACAATCTACTTTTGCAACAGCACAAGAAAATATAAATAATGTTTTACAAGGTAGTTTTGCTAACTTAGGGAACTCAATCACAAACGCATTCGCAGGATCAAAAACAGTTTTAGGCGCTTTTATGGGCGCATTTATACAAACAGCAACAAGTATAATGGCGGCAAATTTAGCAACATCTATGTCTGGCGCAGTTGATTCTGGTACAAAAACAGCAGCGAGCTTTGGACCCGCAGCAGCATTTGTTTTACCCGGTCTAGTTGCTGGAGCAATGGCGGTTGTAAGTAAAGCATTTAACAAAGTGCCGAAATTCGCACAGGGTGGTATAGTAAGCACACCAACACTTGGTATGTTCGGTGAATATCCGGGTGCTTCTAGAAATCCAGAGGTAGTTGCCCCGTTAGATAAGTTAAAAGGTATGCTTGGTAACAGTGGAGGATCTAAAGTACAAGTGGCTGGTGAATTTAGATTAAAAGGTCAGGACCTAGTTGTAGCATTACAAAGAGCAAATAATAACAGAAATAGAATTTTATAATGGCATACGGTGTTAAATATCGTTTAGAATTTTCAGATGACAATTTAAAAGGTAAAAAAATTGAAATATGGAAAAAAAATTATACGTCATCTACAGTGTACGATATGGTTGGTACAAACGAACCTTGTGTTATATCTTGGGAGGGTGATGACAATTTTTATACACCAATAAAAGGATCTGAATGTGAAATAAATTTATTTGTTACAGATGACGTTACTTACGATAATTTTTATGAGTACGATGAACGAGAATATCAAGTGAAAGTATTTTATAAAGACACAAGCAATAATTATCAATTATTTTGGATTGGCTGGCTTGTAAACGATCAATTTACAGAAGCTTTGAGAAGCAAGCCGTTCCCTATATCATTAAAAGCAATAGACGGCTTAGGAACGCTTAAAAACTTCGATATGACACTGTATCAAGACAGTTACGGTCCTTTATCAGCTCGACAATGGATAACATCTACATTGGAAAATTTAGATCTAGATCTTGATATATATGTAAGTCAAGATATATATGTAAGAAATCCAAGCAGTACACAGTATTCATTATATGATATAATGTCAATTAATCCTTATACATTACAAAAATCAAAACTAGATATAAACAACGCATCTTATGTGTTAGAACAAATTTTAAAAATTACTAACGCAAGAATTTTTCAATCTTATGGTAAATGGTACATTGTAAATAATTCTAGTTATTCCGATCAAGCAGTAAAAAACGCAAGCGCATCAACAGCACAAGGCGGTACTGTTCCAACTAATATAATGGCATCTGAAACAACAAGCTTAATTAATAACGGTACTGAATCGCCTAAATTTGTTATTTATAATTATCAAGGAACTTATCAATCAACATCTAATATTAATGTGTTAAAACAACTGCCTAGCAATTTATTGCCTTTAGGAAATGATTTGACTAGAGAATTTAAAAGACCTTTAAACGAGTTTGTAATAACACACGAAACGTCACAATACAATGAAACTAATAATTTTCAAAACTCAGGATTTGAAAACGGATTAACATTTTGGACAACTTATACATCAACAAGTACAACTTCACCCGGTACTATATCAACTGATTTCAGTAAACAAGGCAATCAAAGTTTTAAAAACGTACAAACACAAACAAGTTTAAACACAAGAAAAACATTATCTAACTCTGTTGGTGGTTATGCTATTAATTCAACCCATTTAGGTCATGTGCTTAAAATAAATACATATTTTGACGTTAACAGTAATTATGGCTCTGTAAATTTTAGATGGCAATTAAGAGTTGGCCCAGATCCAAGCTCACCGCCACCGCAAGATCCAACTTATTATTGGAATAATACCACTGAAGCTTGGTCGACTAC
>Ga0208793_1000581_pt1 | contig 24268 bp, 24 predicted proteins | sample 17_taG_FD_184092 | JGI IMG/M metagenome (GOLD analysis project Ga0208793, IMG submission 184092) | Marine viral communities from the Subarctic Pacific Ocean - 17_ETSP_OMZ_AT15314 metaG (SPAdes) (version 2) | ecosystem: Environmental > Aquatic > Marine > Oceanic | place: Pacific Ocean | collected...
AAAAAGAAAGAAAAGTAGGTAATCTAGCAAAACAAAGACTAAAGGACGTATGGTTAGGAGAAGATCTAAATACAATACGTAAAAGATTAATAAAAGGAGATAGAACAGAAAGCCCATGTAATAAATGCACAGTAAATGGACAATTATTCGGTAAACCAAGTTTTGAAATATTGAAATCTAACTTATGAAAATCTCAATAACAAATAGCCACAGAGGTTTAGGATTAGAAATAGCTAAACGGTTTAATCACGTAGTAGATGGATTTGATGAAACTAGTGATATATTTATTAATAACAGACATAATAGTTTTAGTCAAACAGAACTACTTATGACAGTATTCGATAAATGGAAAGACACTGATAAAACAATAGTTAACATTATCAGTAGAAGTAAGTACTCTAATATATCGAAAGGTTATTTATACTCTGCTTCAAAAGCAGCATTAAGTCACTTATCTAATAACTTAAGATTGAATAGTGATAAAAAATGCAGAATAATAGATATTAACCCAGGGTTATTAGAATCTGATCTACCTTCTTTAAAGTATAGAGAAGTAGTTGATGCTATTGAATATTGTATTTACCTCCCAGCTCATATTGAGGTAGGAGAACTATCTATATGGCACAAAACACCGTATAGTCAAATATCAAAAATGAAAGATGAAAGAAAATTTTAAAGTATACATAGGATACGATTCAAGACAAGATAGAGACACCTTAGGTAAAGGAATTACTAACCCTCCTTTTGAAGTCTGTAAAGCTTCTATAAGGAAGTATAACTCAGAAGTTGAGATTATACCAATAAAACTTAACGATCTAATTGCAAAAGGTATATACAGTAGAGAGAATGACCCTTTAGCATCTACTGAATTTACTTATTCAAGATTTTTAGTTCCTTTTCTAAATAACTATGAAGGTAAAGCATTGTTTATAGATTCAGATTTTTTATGGCAATGTAATGTAGAGGAGTTATTAGAATTTTATAATACAGAAAAGTCTGTAGCATGTGTGAAACACGACTATATACCGTCTAGTGATACAAAAATGGATGGATTAAAACAATCTGTATACCCTAGAAAAAATTGGTCAAGCCTAATGTTATTTAATTGCTCAGACAGTGACTGTAAAAAACTAACCCCTGATGTTATCAATAATGAAACACCAAAATACTTGCACCGTATGCTTTGGACTAACGATAATAAAATAGGAAACATACCGTTAGAGTATAATTGGCTAGAAGGAGACTATAATGTTATAGATGATCCAAAAGTTATTCATTACACTAATGGGGGACCTTGGCACGATACATGGGACGGTGATTATAGAAACAACTGGGAGAAACAATATAGAGAACTGTGATGATAAAGTGGTGGAAAAAAGGATATTTTGATGATTTAAAACCTTTCGATATTTATCCTATAGAAAATTTTTTAGATAGATATAAAGGAGCAATAAGCACCTTTGAGGGGTACGATGAAATGGAATCAGAAGGCAGGTACTTTTTAGGTATTGAATCAGATAACCTTAATGATCCAGATGTAAAACATTTTAATAGTAAGTATAATAATATTAACTGCTCTATTCCTCAAAGTTCTGAACATAAAATTTGCTTTGTATACAGTCAAGCTAGAAATTTTAATAGACCTGAATACCATACAGAAGAAAATATAAAATTTAAAGGAGGTACAACAAACTATAACGGTAGAGATGGCCAAATCCGGACAGGATGGTCTTCTCCTAAAATAGAAAACATACATATAAACCCAGTTAGAAAAGGACAGTTAACAGGAGATTGGATATACTTAGAATTACCTCATGAATTATTTTATAGAAATACAATTAAAACCGGCAACGGTGCATCTATAAAACTAGCAAAAAAGTTTGTCAAAGAAGTAGAGAGTACTGTCGGATGGGATAATATTGAAAAAATTAAAACAGTAATTAAAAAGTATGATAAAATAGACCCTGACTGGAGTCACGATTTTCCTATCAATGGATACTTTCAACTTAAAAAAGATGGATTACTATTTCCCGGTGTTTGGGACAAATACAACCTCATATGCGGGCATTCATACCATAGAATGATAATGACAAGTTTTAATAAAATAAATTTTCCGTATATTCTTCCTGTACCTAAAGGTTTTGACGGATTATGGTATGCGTGTTCAAAATACGATTCGTTTACATTTAATAAGGAAGATTACTACTTAGGAGTACAAATAGATACTAATAATAAAAATATTGAGTATACATTTACTAAAAATAAAAATTGGGCGAAACAAAAAAATACTAATAGGCTGAAAAATATATGAAACCAATAACATATGCTTACTTAGAAACTACTAACTACTGTAACTTACAGTGTTCTTTTTGTAACAGAGATGAGGTTATAGGAGCATTACAGCATATGCCGTTATCAAAATTTAAAAAGATGTTAGACGGGCTCAAACACCACCCTATAAAAGAAGCTAAGCTTATGGGAATGGGTGAACCAATGTTGCATCCTCAATTTGACGAAGTATGTAAAACCTTTAAAGAGTACTTTCCGGAAGCCTTTCTTATAGTTGCTACTAATTGTCAATATAATATAGGTGAAGGTAGACCACTAAGAAAGCGATTCAAAAACGCATTGCAATATATTGATTTACTTTACTTTTCAATTGATGGTTATGATAAAAGTTATGAAAGGGACCGTTCTCCTGCAAAATGGAGTAGATTACTGTCATTTTTAGGTGACTTTAAAGAAATAGATAGAAAAGGATGTAGAGTAACCTGTAATTATGTTGTAAATCCTGAAAACGTAACTGATATTCAGAGAGTAAGCGATGAAATTGTAGACGGTTACGGTTTAGAAGAATTACGTTTAAATATTGCACAGGATTGGAGTGAAGATAGAACACTTTCTGGAGGATATACTGCGGATCAAATTGAATACCTTAAAAAAAATTGGAAAGACAATATTAAAGGTAAAAGTGAATGGGATTTCCCTGATTGTTTTTGGGTTAAAGAAGGAATATACACAACAGTAGAAGGTCATGTTAAAATGTGCTGTCTAAACACAGGTGCTAAACCTTTTGGTAACTTATTTGAACAGACTATAGAAGAGATAAGAGAGACTAAAGACTATAACGCAGTAAGAACAGGGTGTAACACAAATAATCCAACCAGCCATTGCACTACCTGCTCATATAAAGAATTAGCTCCAATGTTAAAATTAATAAAAAATTGAAAAAAGCAAAAATAGCAATTTTACTTCATGGGATGCTTAGATCCTGGAAAGAATGCAGTACTTGTTTTTCTTATATAGATACATTGTACGAAGATGTAGAGTTTGATTTTTATCTAGCAACATGGGAAGATACTAATAGAGTACCTATAAATAAAGGACAGCATGAAAATTTTTCAGACAATAAATTTTTAAAGTTAAAAAAATATAAACTTTATACTGAAAAAGAAATGATTGACAATATGGCTGTTTCTCCTAAAAATCATTTCAAAAAAGATTTAGATAATAAAAGATTTACCGCTCCATATAGTTTTCTTAAGCAAAAAGTAGTCGAACTAGCTAGTTTAAGTAAAATCGAATACGATGCTTGTATTTTAACTAGGTCCGATGTCTTTATTTACAAAGAACTACTCGACACAGTTAGACTATCTACTATATACAGTAGATTTGATTTAGTACCTGAAGAAGAAAACCCCTGGATGTATAATCAATTAGGAGATAACATAGTTTATAATTCCACAGGTACACGTTATGAAAATACGTCTCTTTTTGTTCCTAGAGATTTACTTTGGTACGGTAATCAAAAAGCTATATTTGAACATAGATCTTTTTTTGATGATAGTTATAAATTTTGTAAACTTTCACCACAAGGTATTCATGGATATAATGCTAGTTGGTTACATTTCAAAAAACTTTATAACTGCAAAATGGAAGCAAAAGACTGTGTTATAGTAAGAGCAACAGAAATAAATAAAAAAAGAGGTGCACCTGATAAATTACAATTAATGCAAACGATAGAAAAATACGGGAAAAATATCTATAACACACCTCTCAAGATATTACAGCAAAAAATGTGGACTTAAAATGAAAAAACATCTCAAAAACATATACAGAAAGAATAATCAAGAGGATAAAACCAAATTTAAATATATTCTAACTCAGAATGAAAGAAATTACCCTATTGCACATGAGTTACTAGATGAATTTTTTAACTCACTAACACAGACAGACCTTACTTTTTACCCTAATACTGAAATTCTAAAATCTAAAATATGTGATTACCATAACATAGAAAAAGAAAATTTACTTTTAACTCCTGGTTCTACATTTTCTATCAAGACAATTTTCGAAACATTCGATGTCAAAGGTAATAACGTTATTACTTCAGATTATAATTTCCCTATGTATCAAGTATATAGTGATCTGTACGAAGTTGAACTAAGAAAAGCTAAGTATAGGAGTATGAAACTCGATATTCAAGACCTACTTTACCTTATAGACGGAAATACAAAGTTTATTATTTTAGCTAATCCAAACTCACCATTAGGTGATTTATATACAGAAGAAGAGATAAAAGTACTTCTTAACACAGGAATACCAGTAGTTATAGATGAAGCGTACATAGAATTTACCGGTCAAGATAGCTGTATGCACTTAATACAAAGCTATCCAAATTTAATAGTAACTAAAACATTTTCTAAAGCTTATGGTGCTGCTGGATGTAGAGTAGGATTCATGGTTAGCAGTAAAGAGAAAATGGAATATTTTTCTAAATTTAGAGCTATGTACGAAATTAACGGTATCGGAGCAAAGTATACTGAGTTTATATTAGATAATATTCAAGACTATAATAGTTATATCAATAAAACATTTAAAAATAAAAAAATAGCAATAAAACAACTAAAAAAAGCAGGTCACACAATAATTGATACCGATGCTAGTTGGTTTTTCTTGAAAAGATGGGATAAAGAAGATAATTTAAGAAAGTTTAACAAGATTGGTATGACTTTTAGAACCTTAATCCTACCAGACGGAATAGAATATATCAAATTTAATTACGATTTAAAGTTACATTATGATCACGACAACCCTTTCAAGTAAAAAAATATTAGATACTGTATTTGAGTCTACTGATGTATACCACTGTAATAATTTCGAACCTTCTTGGGCTCTTACTGCATACGGAAGAGACTATAGGCTACTGCTTAACGGTATGAGGTTTGAACACCTATACTCAACTAATGGTTTTGTAAGTAGCATAAATCAGTATTGTACTGAACCTAGTAGAGTGATGGAGTTTATTACATATAATGATCAACCCTCAACCTTAAGACATAGGTTAAACATGATCGATACTTTAATTAGTAATGATATGAAAACAAACCTTCCAACTCATATTAGTATAGCACCTAAATTTCAAGGAGAAGAAGTAGATATACAGGATTTATTTTTTAATCCTACAAAATATAAGATGGTTGTGCACCCCGGGTTTACTAGAATGAATGGAGCTATTTTTCTTAACACTCCTTTACGAAATGTTCTGATACATATTAATAAATCACATAACGTACAATTTGCAAAACATCCTTCACTACAGAAAATAAATTCTAATGAAGAACTATTTGAGTTTTATAAACCCTTTACTGACAATGATAGTTACAGGATAGATTTCTTCGTACCTAATAAAAACCCAGAAATTGATAAATGGACTATCGAAGGAACGAAGTATCACGAAGGTACTAAGACTCCTGTGTTAAAATGCAATAAAATATCAATAGAGCCATATAGCAATGAAGCTAAAGACTCTGTTCATCCATCTGATTGGTATGCCTGCAGTACATTTGATACTTTTAACTCTTACTGTAATACACTATTCAGCAATAAAATCAAAGTATATACCCCACAGGGTTCAGTTCATATAATACATAATATGCTTGCTGATAATATAATAAAGTTCAGCACCGAATATTTAGGAAAACATGACATTATTTCAGGAAAAATTATACGTAGTAATGGCAATAATGAACAATTCTTTGCTGTTGATGATATACATAATTCAACAAACCTATCTAAGGAAAAGATAAGTTTCTATAATAGATTTACTGAACCCTTGAAAGATTTTCATAAAAAACGTAAAGAAGAAGACTTACCTCACCCTTTCATAAATCACCGGGCACCTGATTATATAAAAGACAGCACAGAACTAGAACCAAAAGAAGAAGAGTTAATAAAGGATAAAAAGTTTCTTAAGACATTAGTAGAAAAAAATAAATTTAAAGGACTATTAGTTATTTTTTCTAGAGAGTTTATAAAAGAAAAAACTCATAGAACTTTTTCTGAAATACTAATGTGCATGAGTCCAACATCAGCAGTTACTAGAAAAGCTAATAGTAGTGTAGTACTAATTAACTGTAATCACGAGTTTTGGTCTACCGGTGCTAACTATACTGATAAAATTATACCAAAAAGTTTTTTTAAAATATGAAAACCATAGGATTTTTAACACCATATAAACACTTGCCAGAATTTAGTAGATATGTTAAGAGCAATTTTAAATGTATTGATATGGTTGGCTTACCAAAAGATAAGCTAAATATTTTTAAAAGTGTAGATTATTTATTTGCAGCTCCAAATTATCTTAAATATATTATAGAGCAAGAAGATATAGAAGGATCAAACATAAAAGGAATAATAACTCCTTCTACTGGCGACAATCATATAAACGTCTCTATACCGGTTATCTCTATAAAGAATGATACCATATTAGAAGAAATATACTCTACCGCAGAGCATAACTTATACTTATGTTTAGCTTTACCTCGGCAAGTTGGGAATATAGTTGAACTTAAAGAAAAAACTTTAGGTATATTAGGGTACGGTAGGTTAGGAAAAATTCTAGAAAAAATTACTAAGCCGTTATTTAAAAAAATAGTAAAAGCAGATATTAATTTTATTGATGATGATTTCTTTTTTGATTCAGATTTTCTTTCTATCAATATAGACTATAAAAAATCTAATATTGATTATATAAATGCAGAATTCGTTGGTAAATTCAGAAAAAATATCTATATTGTAAATACTAGCCGTGGTGAAGTAGTTAATGAAGTTGATATAATAAAGCAAATTCACGATGGTAAAGTGCTTGGATATGCTACCGACGTAATCAAAGAAGAGCATACACCGGTTTGCACTGTACTTAAAGATAATAATGATAAAAGGTTACTGAGAACACCCCATATTGGAGGTACAGCAATAGAAGCACAAGAAAAAGCTTATAAAAGAGTTATAGAGAAAGTATATGAAAATAATATCTGAGTTATGTCAAAATCACAACGGTGATAGAGATTTATTAGAAAGAATGGTTAAAAATGCTGCGGTATGTAGCGATATAGTTAAAATACAGTCCATTAAAGCTAATACATTTACTTACAGAAAGGAGTATGAAGAATATAGACCATACGAACCAGAGTTTGTTAGGTTGAAAGGTTTAGAGTTATCTAGAATAGATGAAGAGTTCTTTATCTTTAAATGTATGGAGTATGGAGTTGAATCAATGACTACAGTTTTTGTACCTCAACACGCTCCTAGGTTTAACGAGTTAGGTTATGATAACTTAAAACTATCAGGTTACTCTATTCCAGCTTTTGATTACGGTAAAAAGTTAAAAAACTTTAAGTTTAAAAGATTATTCTTCTCTACCTCTAGTTTAACTATAGAAGAGATTAAACAAACTGTTAATAATCTAAATGAAATGGGAATTGAGTACTATATGTTACAATGTACCTGTGTATACCCTACCCCTTTATCTAAACTTAATTTACAGAATATAGAATATTTTCGTAACGAACTTGGAGTCAAGAATGTTGGGTTAAGTGATCACACTAATCCTCATGAAGATAATTTACTATCTTCTAAGTTAGCTATATTTCAAGGTATAGATGTTATAGAGAGACATTTTACAGTTCTTGATATAGATGATACTCGAGATGGTAAAGTATCTGTCACTCCTAAAATGATGTCAGAGATAAAAAGATTTAGTACCTTATCAAAAGATGATCAGTATCGTGAACTTAACCAGTTTGACGAACAACAAATATTTAATCACGATTATTATAGAGGAAGGTTCAAATGAGCAGTATAAAATTAATAGTATTTGATTTAGATGGAGTTTTAGTTGAAGCAAAAAATATACATTTTGATGCTCTCAATGAAGCTCTAACAAAAGTTAATCCTGGATTCAAAATAGGCTGGACTGAACATTTAAATAAATACGATGGGCTAAAAACATCTCAAAAGTTAGAATTACTTACACAAGAAAAAGGCTTACCGTCAGAGATACATAATCAAGTTTGGAAAACTAAACAAGAATTGACTGTACGTAAGTTAACTAACCTTAAACCTAATAGAGAATTAGTAGCTACTATTAAACTTCTCCATAACGAAGGGTTTAAGTTAGCTGTATGTTCTAATTCTATAAGAAGAACCTGTTTAACAGTTTTAGCTAAGTTAGAACTAATAGAGTATTTAGATCTTATTATATCTAACGAAGATGTAACTAACAGTAAACCACATCCTGAAATGTATTGGAAAGCAATTTCTGTAATGAGTATGTTACCGGAAGAAACTTTGATAGTAGAAGATTCTCCGTACGGTTTATTAGCTGCTGCAAGAAGTAAGTCGTATATTTTAAGAGTTAAAAACCCAACAGAGGTTACATATAATAATATTATGGATAAAATTAACACTATAGACAACGGAGAAAAACAAACAACACCAGCCTGGAGAGATAAAAACCTAACAGTTTTAATACCTATGGCAGGAGCAGGAAGTAGATTTGAACAAGCCGGGTATACTTTTCCTAAGCCTCTTATAGATGTCAAAGGTAAACCTATGATTCAGGTGGTGACTGAAAATTTAAATATAAAAGCTAATTTTGTGTATGTAGTACAGAAAGCACATAGAAAGAAGTATAACTTAGATACTCTGTTAAATTTGATAACTCCTAAATGTAAGATAGTAGAAGTAGAAGGGGTAACAGAAGGAGCAGCTTGTACAGCATTATTAGCGAAAGAATATATTAATAAAGACAAACCTCTCTTCTTTGCAAATTCAGATCAATTTGTGGAATGGGATAGTAATGAGTTTTTGTATAAGATGAACGAAACAGAGGCAGACGGTGGGATAGTAACATTTAAAGCTACACATCCTAAATGGTCTTTTGCTAAAACTAATGAAGAAGGATTAGTCACAGAAGTCGCAGAAAAAAATCCTATATCTAATACAGCAACTGTTGGGTTCTACTACTGGAAAAAAGGTTCTGATTTCGTTAAGTATGCTGAAGAAATGATTAAGAATAATATTAGAGTAAATGGTGAGTTTTATGTATGTCCTGTTTTTAATCAAGCTATAAAAGATAATAAACAGATAAGAATATTCAATGTCGATAACATGTGGGGACTAGGCACACCAGAAGACTTAAAATATTACTTAGAAAATATTTAATGGTTCTTATATCACATAGAGGAAATATAAACGGTAAACAAGAAGAAAAAGAAAATAAACCTTCTTATATAGCTCAAGCCATATCTAAAGGGTATGATTGTGAAGTAGACTTTTGGTTTGTTAAAGGTAAGTTTGCTTTAGGACACGATAAACCTCAATACGACATACCGATAGAATTCATTGAAAGCTATTACAGACATTTATGGATACATTGTAAGAACTATGACGCTTTGTCTAAGTTAATCGAAATTGATAGAGGAGGAGTCTACTTAAATTACTTTTGGCATGATACCGACGATGTAATTATAACATCTCAAGGTTACATGTGGGCTAATCCCGGTACCTATATAGAAGGAAGTATAGCCGTACTGCCGGAGTATAAAAAAGACAATATAGAAAATAGATTAGGAGTATGCAGTGACTATATAATAAATTATGAATAAAGCAGTTTTTATATCCGGTTTTTTATACGGCTTATCTGATAATATTATTCCATTTTTAGATAAGGATACTGACTTATTTGTACATTCTTGGCAAACTAAAGATAATGAAAGGTGGATTAAAAAGCTAGAAAGATATAAAAAATACTGCAATGAAACTACTTTTATGTTTAGCAAACCAGAACATAAAAGAAAAAGAATATCATACTTACAGTCTACATTCTACGCTACTAACCTTATTAAAGACCCGTATAGGTATAAATCAATAGTAAAATTTAAACCAGATTTAGATACAAAGACTATTACATATAAGGAAGATATGAAAAATAGTTTTAGAAAAGCATATCTGCAAAATCAACCGTTATTAAATGAAATAACAAAAGAAGAGTGTGTTTACGGCTATATGCACTATAAAGCTATAGACGAAAGAGTTTTTACTTGTCACCCCTACGTAATAGATAAGATGTTTCAGGATGACGGTACTAAAAGTTATCAGAATGGTTTTATGGAAGAAGCTATAAAGCTAGATAAGAAGCTCCAATGGTGGGTGGCGAAAGAATATGAAGGAAGTTTACTATGGACTGAACTTTTTGATTACTATAATATAGAACTTATACAGGATATTAACCTTAAATTACCTAATAACATAAAATGGCAGTAAAAAGAAGTATAAAACTCGAATCAGAAGAAAAAAAAGCTATTCTCAATCTACAAAAAAGAAGAAGTCTAATAGACGAAGAATGCGCAGAAATAAAAAAAACTGAGCTATCTATAGAAAGAAGACTTGATGCTGTAAAGAGTTTTATGTTAGCCACAGATGAAATCGAAAAAAACCTTTCTATCGGTTTACAAAAAAGATACGGAAAAGGTAAATTTGATTCTTTAAAAGGCTTATTCGTTCCTGAGTAATTTTCGAATATTGCAGTCTATTTATATAAGACAACGAATACTCTCTTCATAAGAGGTGTTTCGATTATTACAATATATTTATTAATAGACATAAATTAAACTTAACCTAACATGGCAGAAACTATAATCTCCCCAGGTGTATTTACAAGAGAAAACGATATCTCTTTTGTAACACCAGCACCAACTGAAGTCGGAGCATGTATAATAGGACCAACAGTTAAAGGGCCGGTAGAAATACCAACTACTGTTACTTCCTATAATGAATATGTAAGAGTATTCGGAGATACATTTGAATCAGCTTCATCTAAACAAGAATTTTTAACTTCTATAGCCGCTAAGAATTATTTTTCTCAAGGAGGAAATAACTTATTAGTAGCAAGAGTAGTAAATGGAACATTTGCAGGAGCAAGTAACACTCATATATCAGCTTCAGCATATGGAAGTTCTCAACCTTTCGAATTAGAGACTCTTGGTAAAGGAGTAATCTACAATAACGCTACAGGTTCTATACAAGCACAAGGAGAACATAATACCGATTCATCTATCGTATCTGGATCAAGTGATAATTTGAGATGGGAGATCTCAAACGTAAACAATTCTAAAGGTACTTTTACAGTTTCTGTAAGAAGAGGAGATGATAGCTTGAAAAATAAAATAGTTCTAGAAACATTTAATAATGTAGATCTAGATCCTAACTCACCTAACTATATTGAAAAAGTAATTGGTAATCAAAGAGTTGCAATATCTGCAGAAAACGATAACATCGTTACTTCTGGGGAGTATGTAAATAAATCAAAATACATTAGAGTTAGTTCTGCTAGTCTTACTACTATCAACTATATTGGTAATAACGGACAAATAAGAGTTAACGCAGCTTCTAGTTCATTACCTATAGCACAATCTGGATCATTCTACGGGGCTACAGGAAATATTGTTAAAGCTGGAATGAACTTTAACGATAATATTGCAGCTGATACTCAAGGATTAGGAGTATCTGATTATAGTAACGTAATTACATTACTTAATAATTCAGATGACTTTAAATTTAATGTTGTATCTGCACCAGGTATAGTTGATAATCATCACGGTGCTACAGTCGATAGTTTAATTGACTTAGCTGAAAGCAGAGGAGACTGTATTGCAGTAGTTGATTTATATGCTCATGGAGCTTCAGTAGCAAATGTAACTGGTCAAGCAGACACTTTAAATAGTTCTTATGCAGCAGCATACTGGCCTTGGTTACAAACTGATTCAGCAACAGGTAAGAATGTATGGGCACCAGCTTCAGCATTTATTCCTGGAGTATATGCATTTACAGATGGAGCTAACGCACCATGGTTTGCACCAGCAGGATTAGTAAGAGGAGGATTAGCAGGAGTTATTCAAGCAGAAAGAAGATTATCTCGTACACAAAGAGATTCTTTATATGATGCTAAAGTTAACCCAATAGCTTCTTTTCCAGGAACAGGTATAGCAGTATTTGGTCAAAAGACCTTACAAACTAAATCTTCAGCATTAGATAGAGTAAATGTAAGAAGATTATTAATAGACTTAAAAGAGTTTATTGGTAACCAAGCACAAAACTTAGTATTCGAACAGAATACAGTAAATACAAGAAATAAATTCTTAGCAGCAGTTAATCCATACTTAGATTCAGTAGTACAGAGACAAGGTCTTTATGCTTATAAGGTAGCTATGGATGACAGTAATAATACAGCAGATGTAGTAGATAGAAACCAGTTAATTGGTCAAGTATTTATACAACCAGCTAAAACAGCAGAATTTATAGTACTAGACTTCACAGTTGAACCAACAGGGGCATCTTTTGGAGCATAATAAAATAAATAACTATTTATAATAAATTAAAAACATAAAATGGCAGTATTAGACCCAAATGAAATAATGTTCAGAGCTTTTGAGCCAAAGGTGCAAAACAGGTTTGCCCTTTTTATAGACGGTATTCCATCGTTTATGGTAAAGAATGTAAAAGCTCCGAGCTTTACTGACGAAGTAATAAAGTTAGATCATATTAACTCTTATAGAAAAATTCGTGGGAAAAGAGAATGGCAAGATATGGATCTTGTATTATATGATCCAATCACACCTTCTGGAGCACAAGCAGTAATGGAGTGGGCTCGTTTATCATACGAATCAGTAACCGGTAGAGCTGGTTATTCAGATTTTTATAAAAAAGACTTAACACTTAATGTTCTTGGACCTGTAGGAGACATTATAGGTGAATGGGTAATGAAAGGTGCCTTTATTCAAACAGCAGACTTTGGTCAGTATGACTGGTCTAGTTCTGAAGTAGTTGACTTAAATATGACTATTTCAATGGACTACTGTATATTGAACTTCTAATAAACTACCACATATAAATCTTAGAACCCGGCATTTAGTCGGGTTTTTTGTTTGTCCCATAATTTAATTTTCGTATATTTATATAAAAGACAAGTTATATTTAATAAAATTTATGGAATCACAATTTAAAATACCCACAGAAACAGTACAATTGCCTTCAAAAGGCTTATTATACCCAAAAGATTCTCCCTTAAGTAAAGGTGAAGTAGAGATGAAGTATATGACAGCTAAAGAAGAAGATATTCTTACAAATAATAATTATATTTCAAACGGTACAGTTATTGATAAACTGCTTCAAGCATTGATTATTACAGAAGGAATTAATTTTAATGATCTTTTAATAGGAGATAAGAATGCTATTATGATAGCAGCAAGAATACTATCTTACGGTAAAGACTACGTTTTTAATTTTGGAGGTAAAGAGTATACAGTAGATTTAACTGGATTAAAAAATAAAGAAGTTGATATTAAAGAAGGTAAAAATGAATTCGAATTTACTTTACCTAAATCTGAAAATAAAGTAACTTTTAAATTTTTAACTCATAAAGACGAAAGAGAGATAGAGAATGAAATGAAAGGTCTTAAAAAGTTAAATAAAGACAGTAGTACTGAAACAACAACAAGGCTTAAACATACTTTAACTTCAGTTAATGGTTTAGTAGAAAAAAAAGATATTAGAGAATTTGTAGATAAGTACCTATTAGCAGCAGATGCTAGAGCACTTAGAAAATTTATGGTTACTGTAACTCCGGATGTAGATTTAGTATTTTATCCGGACGGCGTGTCGGGGGGCGTTGACTTGCCGATAGGCATAGGGTTTTTTTGGCCTGACGTCTAGTCATAGAACTGCAATATTCACTCAAATACATGAAATAGTATTTCACGGTAACGGCGGTTATACTTGGAGTGAAGTGTATAATATGCCCATATGGTTGAGAAAATTTACTTTTCAAAAAATACAAGAACATTTTGATTCTTTAGCAGAACAAAATAAAACTAAAAGTCCTAAAAAGAAAAAAACCTTTGGACCTGATATAAAACCATCCTTTACAGCAAAGGCGTCTAAAAAATAGACGTCTTTCCTATTTATAACATATATACTCTATATGGCAGAAGAATTTAAAGGCTTATCGCAAGAACAAATCGATAAAATTGATCAGTATAAAGCTAGTGCAGCAGAAATCTATAAAAGCTATAGTGATATTAATGCACAACTTAAAGACGCGGTTGGTGCGCAAGACAAACTTGGAATTGGACAATTTAGATCTGTTAATATTACAAAGGATATTGCTAAACTACAGAAAGAAGCTATAAGCTCTACTAAAGCTGTAGCTAATTTAGAAAAAAAGAAAAGTGAAGAACTTGCTAAAGTAGTAGCATTAGAAGCCAAAAAAAATAATTTACTTATTAAAGCAGCCGGTACTTCTGGTAAAGTAAAAGAATTATTTTTAAAACAAGCAGAAAATCTAGCAAATGCAGCTGATCAAGCTAAATTCATGGCTGAAGCCATTGGAGAAGTACAAAAAGATGCAGCTAAATTAAATAATTCAACTAAATTTTTTACTAGTCTATCCTCTGTTATAGGAGACATCCCAGGACTCCGTAAACTTTCCGGACCATTTGATGCCGCTGCAAAAGCATCAAAAGAAGCAGTCCTTAGTAACGCTAAGCTCAAAAAAGGATCTAAAGATATGAAGAGTCCTTTTGCTGCTGGAATGAAAGGATTTGGAAAAAGTTTAAGCGGAATGGCTAAAGCTTTTGGTCCAGCCGGTATTATAGCAACAGCATTAAAATTAATTTTTGAAATACTTAAAGGAGCGAATGCACAAGCTGTTGATTTAGGTAGGTCAATGGGGACTAGTGTACAAGAAGCTGATAATCTACGTGCACGATTTGTAGGTGTAAGAAAAGGTATCGGTGAAAGTAGAGCTAACTTAGATTACTTAATTGAAGCACAAAAAGACCTTAACTCAGAATTTGGAGCAACATTTGGAGCATCCCAAGATATACTTAACTCTCAAACATTTCTTACAAAAAGATTAATGATGAGCAGCAATGAAGCTGCAGGACTTAATCTAAGAATGAATGCAACAGGAGAAGCAGCATACGGTACTCTAGAAAATATTAATAATTTAAATAGAAGCTTTGCTCAAACCAATGGTTTTGGAATGAGTATGAAACAACTTATGGGGCAAGTTGCTGGAGCTACTGGTCAAGTTGCAGCCTCATTTGGTTTTTCTAACGAAGCTATAGCAAAAGGAGTACTTCAAGTAAGAAGATTTGGAGTAAATTTACAACAAGCTTCTAATGTAGCTAGTAATTTATTAGATTTTGAACAATCTATAGGTGCTGAACTTGAAGCAGAACTATTAACAGGACAGCAATTTAACTTAGAAAGAGCTAGAGCTAAAGCCGCAACCGGAGATATAGCAGGAGCAACAGCAGATGTATTATCTCAAATGCAGAATTTAACTGCTGAACAGAGAAGAAGTCCTATTATAATGGAAGCAATAGCTAAAGCAACAGGATTATCAGCAGATGAACTACAAAAAGCATACCTTATACAGGGTAATAATAAAGTAGCAGCTGAGGAATACTACAGAGTATTAAGAGAAGGAGATAAACAAGCCATTGAAGACTTTAAAACTAAATCAGGATTAGATAAAGCAACTATGGCTCAAATAGAAGCAAGAAAAACATTAGAAGAAGATTTTGCTGAGGCAATGAAAGACTTAAAACAACAATTTGTAGGCTTAGCCAAAGGTGGTACTTTACAAAGTTTAGGTGCCTCGTTAAAAAAATTAATTAAGTTCATAGGTTTCTTGACCGGTACAAATCTAAGTATCGATGAAAAAAAGAAAATAGCAGACTTAGAAAAGAAAGGAATGTCTTCCGAAGAAGCTAGAAGATTAGCAACAGCCTCATCTGGACCAGGAGTTATGGACTATTTAGGACTTATGAGCCCTGGTGGACTTATTAACCTTCAGATGAAAAAGAAAAACGCAGAATTTGCTAATAAAAAAATTGCTGCAAATATGGCACTGCCAGATGTAATTAAACCTGATGATTTTACTATAAGACAAAATCCAAAAGATACTTTAGTAATGGCTGGTGGTACTCAATTTGGTAAAGAAACAAACGGATTACTTAGACAGCTTATATCAGCTGTAGAAGGAGGAAAGGTAATAAATTTAGAAGGTAGAAAAGTAGGTGAAACATTAGTAATGTCAAGCTATAAAAGTTAACATATGTCAATTTTAAAAAATTATATAGAAGGTAAAACTCAACTTAATAAACTTAAGTACGGAACTTTTAATGTAGGAAATGAACCTATCATACAAAAAACTATTCCTTCTACTATCGAAGAACAAGGTAATAGATCTAGCCAAGGAAGCAAAAGAGCAGACGACTTAGCAAGAATAGCTGCGTTAATGACTAGATCACAAGGATTAAGTTACCTATCTAATGAAGCACAGTTAGGTAGAGTAAGAATAAAAGGTAAAGAACAATCAGAAGAAGGATCTAGTCTTCTAGGTAACCTATTAGGTGGAAGTGTTAATGCAGCTAGAGTACTTGGTTCTACACTTGCACAAGTACCAGTTAATAACACAGGTATACATTTTGTAAAAGGCTTTCAAGCTAACAGTCATTACTTAGGTAGAAACTACGCTGGTGAAGTAAAAGAAGGCGGTAAGTTTGTAAATACTGGATTCGAAAAACAAGTCGCAGCTTTTGAATTAAAATCTCAAACAGCTCCTATTGAAATTACAGGTCAGGAAGCAACGTTAATCTACAAAGGTCAGACACCTCCTGAAAAAGTACCTCAACCAAACCGTGAGCAAAAAATTGAAAATAGAGTAGGTCTAGGTAATATAAGTAAAAAAATATCGAAAGACCCTAAAACAACATATTCTAAATTTGTTATTAAAGATGAACTGGACAGAATAAATTTATTAGAACCATATAAAACCGGAGGACCAATTACTACTTTTGAACAATTCAACGCAGTAAAAGATTCCAGAGATTTAGCTAAATTTAGATTTGAAGTTATAAATTCAGATAATAACGGTAAAAATACAGTATTAGTTTTTAGAGCATTAATAGATAGTATAGATGATAGTCATACAGCTGATTGGAGTTCTACAAATTATATTGGTAGAGGAGAACCTTTTTATAATTATATAGGCTCTCAAAGATCTATCAACCTATCTTTTAAGGTCGCTGCTATGACTAGGCATGAATTAAAACCAATTTACAATAAGTTAAATAATTTAATTTCTACTACATCACCGACTTACAACACGGAAGGATTTATGAGAGGAACATTCACTAAGTTAACAGTAGGTAGCTTTTTTTATGAAATACCAGGATTTATAGAATCTTTAGACTTGTCTTGGAATACTACATATCCATGGGAAATAGCAATGACTGAACCTGATGTACCTGATTCAGACGATGACGTTCAAGAGTTACCAATGGTATTAGATGTTAGTCTAAGTTTTAGACCGGTTCATAGCTTTAGACCTGAAACTGGCAATACCCCTTTTTTAACTAGATCCGATAAAAAACCATTTTTACCATAATGAGACGATATAAAGACATCGATAAATATAAAACTAAAGAAGGCATAAGTTATATTACTAATGCTATATATCCATCAGTTCCAGAGAATGAAGATGATATATACATAATTGCTTCTGTGAGTGATAGATACGATAAACTTGCTTTTCAATACTATAACGATTCTACTTTATGGTGGATTATAGCTTCTTCAAACAATCATCAAAGAGCTTCTCTCAACCCTACACCGGGAGAGCAGATAAGAATACCTGCTTCTAAAGAGCTAGCTATACAGTTATATGATGATATAAATTCTTCAAGATAAATGTCAATAGGTTGGTCAAAAAAATCGACTATATACAGTAATGTAGCTGAAAGTGTTGAGACACAGTTAAACACTAGAAAGAGTATAGTTGAAAAACGAAAACGCACTGATAGCGATCTACTATTTCTTAATAGTAATACCGGTTGGGTTAAATTATCTTCTGGAGCAGATGTTTCCAATACAGATAATAGTAATACAGCTAGCCAAAATATACTTTTTGGGGGCACCTACAACGGTTCCTTAAAACAAGGCTTTACTCAAGATAATAATAGCTCTTATTCTCATAGTAAACGATTCGGCTTTAGACCAATGGCTGGAATAACGAGAGTATCAATAAACTCTCAAGGCACTTTTGGTGCTATAAAGAAAGCAACTGTAGAATTTCAAGTAAATAGTTTAGACGATTTAGAAAAATTTGAAAGACTGTACCTACTTCCCGGGTATTCTATGCTACTAGAATGGGGACATTCCGTACTATTAGATAATAATACTGGGACAACGTCCTCTAATATAAAAACATATAATAACTGGTTTGACGGGCTTCCACCTAATGATCCAAAAAAAGGAATACATAGAAGTGTTGCAATACTTAAACAGCTAAAAAAATTAAGAACAGATCAATCTAATAACTACGACGCTCTACTCGGTAAAACTAGTAACTTTATCTGGAGCTACAATAATGAAGGTGTTTATGACTGTTCGATTGATATAACAGGGTACGGCGAGCTAACAGAATCATTATCAGCTCTATTTCAACCAGGAGTAAGTGAAAAAGAAAGAGAATTAGGTATAGTTAATAAGATATACCACTACCTTGATACAATACTCTCCTCGGTTCCTGCACCTACAGGAGGAATGACAGGAGTTATTAAGGAAAGAGATTTCAAATCAATGAAATTTACAAATGATGCAAAACCAGAGATATTAAGAGAGTTTGATAATGTATTTGTAGCTAATATTGATACTGCTAACTCAGATAAACCATCTGGATTTAATTCGTACAGGTATATTACTTTAGGAAGCTTTTTAAATTTTATAAATAATAATTATCAGTTAAAAGACAGTAATATTCCTTTCGTAAAATTTTACTGCGGTAAATTTGATTCTAAACCTTCAGGTAAGTACGAAAATAGAAATGCTTTTGCAACATTCAGTAATCATGTGTCTTTGCAACCTGATATATGTATTCTACCTAAACCTAAAAATTCTAACGCTCTACTAAAACTAAATGTAGCATCTTCACAAGGAGTACATAACTGCATAAAAGGAAACACAGATGATTTACTAAATCTTTTAATAAATGTTTCATTTTTAAAAAATATGTACTCAGAGATTTTGGAAAACAATAAGAATAAAGATATTAACATATACGATATGTTGAGAAGTTTGCTTGATTCTATAAACTCTACTCTTGGAAATATAAATGATTTAGATTTATTCGAAGAAGATCAAAGGTACTATATTGTTGATAGAAAAATAACACCAAAAAATAATGAAATTGGTTTTACTTTAGATCTAGTAGGACTTAAAGGACTCACCACTAATATATCGGTATCAAGTAATATACCTTCTAATGCTAGTAACCTGATAGCTATAGCAGCATCTGCAGGCGGTAGTAGTCTTACAGAAGACATATTTAGTTTTACTAATTTTTATGATAACGTAAGAGATAGAATTGTACCACAAAGATCTCTAGACAATATTAATTCAGATAATGCCCAACAGCGAGCAGCTGAAGAAAATAAATTATATAATCATATATTAGATATTTCCGCATATTATAATGCTATTAATAAAAAAAATACCTTACCAACAGCTTCAATAGCAAAACTTAAACCTGCTCACCAAGCAGTAATGATATTATTATATAAAAATGAAATAATTACTAAAAAAACTAACCCTCCCGGCATACTACCGATACAACTTAGCTTTGATATATTAGGAATATCAGGTTTTAGAATAACAGATGTATTTAAGCTTGGACCTGGTTTATTGCCTTCAAGATATAATGGCAATGTTAGTTTTACTATTACAGGTTTAGATAATAAAATCGAAAACAATCAATGGATTACCTCTATATCCGCTTTAATGATGATTACAGCTCAATATAATGAGACAGTCGTAGTAAAGAACCCAATTACAGATAGAATAAAATTGATACAAGATATACTAGCAGTAGATCAAGACGATGAAAGTTTATTTCCAAATGCTACAGAACTTAGAAAAATAATTGCAACTAAGCCTAATTTTTCTGAAAAAGGATATGAATTAACATCAAGTGGGGAAGATATTGAGAAAGTTACAGCTAATAGAGGACAGGTAATAATGAGTAATATACAGCGGAAACTCTCCGAAGAGGGTATAAAAGACTTACACTTTAGATGGACCGGTGGTCACGATTTTTTCCATATACTTAACCCTATTCCACCAAAGTCAACTTTCCACAGGAAAGGAAGAGCTTTAGATTTAGCTATACAGCAAACTGCAACTACTGAGCAAGTAGAAAAAGCTTCTGCTATAGTGGAAGGTATTATTGCAGGTATGGTAGAATCAGGCTTAGTTAACTTTTTAAACGAATATAAGACACCAACAGGTCACGCTACTGGCGGCCACTGGCACTTTACCTTTAATTAATATGTACTTACCAAAATCGAAATATAACGTTAAACACACAAAAGGAGGTGAACTATTCAACGCAGATGGATCAGAATACATAGGCCCATTTATAGAGTCTTTTTCTGGAGAAGTATATAAAGGAAAAAAGTTTACAAGTAACACAACTCAACTCCAAGATCTTAGATCAGCAGATACCGGTGATGAATCTCCTTTAGTACTTAAAAACGATTATATAAAACCTACCGACAGAGATTACGAAATTGGTAAATTTAAAAGGTATTTTGTACAAGATAGAAGGACAAATGCAATTATAGAAGCAAATCGAAAAAATTATAATAGATTTGAATCAGTAAACTATGCAGTAACATTAAAATTAGACTGGATTATTAAAGGACCAGTTGGAGATATAAATAAAGGACCTTATATTTACTTTGGAGCTACTTCACAAAACAAAGAAACTGTGCTAAAAGGTGAAAAAACAATAAAAGGTTTATCACAAATAGTAAATAATTACAGACAGTTTGTAGTCTAAAGAAATAATCTTATATTATATAAAAGGTTATGTATGTTTTATATTATTGAGACAGATACTCAATTAGATCGGTTACAATCATTAGGTAGACTAGGAGGGTATGTAGATATTATACCAACCAGCTTCTACTATCACCCAAAATTAACAGATACTGTAGCAGTCTATATTAGACCTATAAACTCTAAACACGGTTTTATTATACCTATAGATCACGATGAAGGTTTAAATGTAGACAAACAACGTGTCTACGAACTGTTGAAAGCTTTTACTACACTTTATACGTTAGATAAAAAGCAACTACTCTATCACTTTAATCTACAGGGAGCAACTGATTTATCCCTACTTTACTCGATGGTTAAGTTCGATAGATTAGAGTATTCAAGAGATTTTTCTTATATCAATATATTCTATAATAAATTTAAGGATATTAGCATAACAAATAAACTTATTCCCATATCTAAGTTATATGAAGCAAGCGAAAGCATATACCATACAGTTAAAGATGTAATTAGTTTAGATATACCAAATGGATTCGATTTTTATAATAATACAGCAACTAATGTATTCTTTTTATTAGAACAATCAGGTATAGGTATTTTTAAAGAACAATTTGAAGAGATGTTCACACCTAGAAACCCTAAATATAATATAATTGACGATATTACATATAGTTACTACAATTTATATAATATTACTTCTAGACCTACCAATGCTTTTAATTCAGTAAACTATGCTGCTATACCTAAAACAGATAAACACCGAAAAAGCTTTAAACCACAAAATGATTTTTTTGTTGAATTTGATTTTGACGGATATCATGTTAGACTTCTTTGTGAACAATTAGGCTACGAATTAACTGAGGAATCAGCACATATGCAGCTTGCTAAAAAGTATTTTAAGAAATCTGTTATAGGTGACGAAGAGTACTCTAAAGCAAAACAAATAAATTTTCATGCTTTATACGGCAGAATACCGCAAGAGTATAAAGATGTTGATATTTTTGTAAAGATCCAAGAGTTTATTAACTCGTTGTGGATCAAGTATGAAGCTATAGGAGAAGTAAATAATCCTACATCAAATAAGCCATTCACCGAGGAACTTAAAGATATGAATCCTCAAAAATTAATGAACTATTTAATGCAATCGTTGGAAACTTCAAGAAATATTACTATCTTAAAAGAAGTACTTAGGTATCTACAAAATAAAAAAACAAAGGTAGTACTCTATACTTACGATGCGTTACTTTTTGACTTCAGTAAGGAGGATGGGAAGGACACTTTAGAAGAGTTAAAAATAATTTTAGAATCAGGTAACAAGTACCCGGTAAAATTTAAATACTCTAAAGATTTATGTTTGTGAAACACTTTAATATTTATAACAAATGACAATGGTTGCAGAAAGTAGGTTCGACTATGACATCGACCCTATAACATTAAATGAAGATATGAGTAATAAATTATTCTGTACTTTCGCTACAGAAGAAACGCTTGAGCCTGTTTTAGAGAATATTCAAGAGCGCTACAACATCATTTACAATAAAATATTTGTACTGTATTCGAAAAGTTTAAACGAATACATATGTACATATAATGTAGATTTCGGTAATGTAGGAACGTTTCTTGAAAATACTATACTTGTACATAGAAAAAAAGAATCCAACACCCTTTACACAATTAATGCTCTTAATACACTTATTAAAGAGCTTAACGGCGGACAATTAGATACCTCTTACAGAATTAACTGGCCAGATTTTAGAAATTGTGTACTTCTTACAAAAGGACCAGATTTAAAAAGAATTAATACTAAGTTATATAAAATAATTGAGTTATAGTTGCTCGTTAATTTTATTTTTCTTATATTAATATAAAGTTATTAATTAAAATTAGTTATATGGATTTAAATGCTATTAAGGCTAAGCTAGATGCCTTGAACAACAGCGGTCAGCAAAGAGAAAAGACTGACTACTCAACAATTTTTTGGAAACCACAATTAGGAAAACAAACTGTAAGGTTAGTACCTTCGTTTTATGATCCTACTATGCCTTTTAAAGAGCTAAAGTTTCATTACGGTATTGGAAAATACCCTATGGTTGCTTTGTCTAATTTTGGTAAACAAGACCCTGTAGAAGAGTTTGTAAAAGAACTAAGAAAAACTTCTGACAGAGACAACTGGTCATTGGCCGGTAAAATTTCACCTAAAACTAGAATCTTTGCACCAGTAGTGGTAAGAGGAGAAGAAGAAAAGGGTGTTAGATTATGGGGATTCGGGATCACAATATACAAAGCTTTATTAGCTCTAATCGCTGATGAAGACATTGGTGACATTACGGATGTAATTAACGGCTGGGATTTAGTTGTAGAACAACAACAAGGAAACCCTTACCCTGAAACATCAGTTAGAATCAAACCTAAACAAACTGCGTTATCTAACGATAATAATCAGGTAGAAACATGGTTAAAAACTCAACCAGACCCTTCTGATGTACATACTCAGTATGATTACGATTTCATTAAAAAGCAACTTCAAAACCACCTTAACCCTGGTTCTGCAGAAGACACTCCAGCTAAAGCTGAAGCACCAGTAAAGAAAGACTTTACTCTAGAAACTGCAACAACTGGTAACAAGGATACAGTAAGTAAATTTGACGACCTTTTTAACGAATAAGTATGGCAAAAAAGAAAGAAGTACAGGCAAGAGCGACTGCGAATGTTCGAAAGTCGTTTAATTTAAGCAATTTTAAGAATAAGAAAGGATTTTCTAATGCGTCTGTTAAGTTTAAAGAACAAGGATGGATTCCTTTATCTAAAGCTTTTCAGGACATTACTTCCCTCCCCGGTATTCCCACCGGACATATCACTCTTCTGAGAGGACATAGTGATACGGGCAAAACTACTGCCCTGATAGAAGCTGCGGTGAATGCTCAAAAACTGGGCATTCTCCCAGTCTTTATAGTAACCGAGATGAAATGGTCTTGGGAACATGCTAAAGAGATGGGATTACAGTTTGACGAAGTAAAAG
>Ga0208793_1000585_pt1 | contig 24122 bp, 23 predicted proteins | sample 17_taG_FD_184092 | JGI IMG/M metagenome (GOLD analysis project Ga0208793, IMG submission 184092) | Marine viral communities from the Subarctic Pacific Ocean - 17_ETSP_OMZ_AT15314 metaG (SPAdes) (version 2) | ecosystem: Environmental > Aquatic > Marine > Oceanic | place: Pacific Ocean | collected...
CAATTGCTTTGTAACGCCCCTAACGGAGTCTTGAAGTACATTGTTATCCACATCGCTTCGTGACTTAATCCAGACCCAATCAGGCTGAAACCCAACACCAGTGATACTTTGACCTGTTCCGTTACCTGTGTACAACACAGGATTAAAGTAGTCAGCAGGTATGTCATCCTCTGCGGGGTCAATAGCAGTCTCAGGCAAGTTAGCCGAACACAGGGCTAGATAGTCTGCGGGTGGTGCGTAGTAGAAGTCACCTATGCCGTTGGCGTCTGTGTTGCCTTGGCGTGTCTTGTTGCCTGCGAAGCTGGAGTCTTGGCCGAAGTTAAGAGTCCAAGTTCCTCCGTTTCCTACTGATGCTGAGTTGTCTCTAACAAAAGGAACCATGCTGTCAGTAGTAGAAGTGTACGAAGTACCCCCAGTTCCTAAGTCTGGATCGCCAGCGTCCCAAGTTCCGTTTGCTCCCGTCCAATATAGTTTATTGTCTATATCAATAGCGATCATATACAAGCCGTTTGCGCTTACTTCTTTGTAGACGCTACCAGCACCGTAAAAGTTATCGTCAGTATTGAAACCAATGCGTAAAGGACTACTGCCTAAGTATTCCGAAAGCTCCCCTTCAAAGTACCACTTGCCGCTGGAGACAGCCATAGGCGCTGAAATTGATCCACCTTCTTGGCTAAGGATTGCTCTCTCTATTCTTAGATTCCCTTCTACCAAGTACGGCGCATAGTTTCTATTTCGGTCTAAGGCGGCAGGGCTAAAGGTGCAGAAGTTATTCGTCGGGCTGTCCAGCATCCAATCAGTAGAGACTACGTTGACGCTGCTCCAGTTGTTTCCGTTGCCTGAAGCGTCAATCGGATCGGTAGCCCTAGTGGCAAAGTCTAAGTGGAAGCCGTTAGTGCCGTATGTACCTGAGTAACGCTTGGGTATCCACACGCCTGACTTAGTTTCACCAAAGTAAGAGGCGTCTAGGGCTTGGCCGTCTACGAAGTTTACTTCTGCCATGTATCCATTAAAGAATACAGACCCGTCTAAATCACCAATTAGATGAGCAGCAGCAGCATTAATATACGGTTCTGAGTTTAGTGAAGGCGTTGTAGAGAACGTTATTGTTTGCTGGAGTCCATTAACGTAAAGCTTTGTTCTGCTGGATGCCGTTGCTTGCGTTGTGTCCATTACCAATGTGACATGATACCAAGACGAAGCATCACGAAACAGCGCGTCTGATTCAAAGTTAACGCTTGTTGTGCCCCCAGCCTTGCCAAACATCTTAATTGTATTGGACGGCCCAAAATGTAAATAAAGACGATTATTTGAGTCTGTATACGCACCAAATAAAGACTCCGTAGAGCCTAGATTGCCACGCTTAACCCAAGCACTCCATGTCCATGTCTTACGATTGCCAGAAGATGAAGGCGTCCTACTGAGGTAGGCGTTAGTGTCAAACCGTATAGAGTTACCTATCTCATGTGGATAGAAGCCACCGCCTGCGTTGTACATCCATTGTTCTGAGCCAAAGGCCATAGTTAACCCCTACGCAAACGCAAGCTGTGGTGCGCCCAACAAGATGCGACCAGAGGCAGCAACAACGTAGGGAACAATGTCTGTGGTAGATGCAGCAGTAGACAGTGATAATCCTGCGCCACCTGCTGTTTCATACTCAGTTCCTAGCGAGACTGTGCGTCCGCCTGTGCCGTCTTGTATAAACACAATGAAGCCTGACTGCCCTACTGTTTCAGTTGTAGGGTCGGCCAGTGTGACGTTACCTGTGAGCGTCAGGACAAAGTTCTGCTGTGCGCTGAAGTCCAGAGTAGTCGAGCCAGAGATGCTAGTGGTTTCTGTGCCTGCTACGGCGCTATCAGCAGTGACTGTAGCAAGAGTAGAAACGCCTGTAACGTCTAGGGTTGTTACGTTAGCGTCTGCCAAGGTAGCTGTGCCCGTAACGTCGAGAGTTACTACGTCGGCGTCTGCAAGAGTGGACGTTCCTGTAACATCTAGGGTTGTTACATCAGCGTCTGCTAAGGTAGCTGTGCCTGTAACGTCCAAGGTTGTTACATCGGCGTCAACTATCGTAGATACGCCAGTGACATCCAAAGTTGTTACGTTAGCGTCAGGAAGTGTAGCTGTTCCTGTGACATCAATATTGCCGCTAAAGTCTACATCTGTATCGGTAACAGTAATCTGAGTTGACGTAGCGTTATCGTCTATGCCAGGACTCGTGAAGCTACCTGTGACAACAAGGTTGTTAATGGTTGTCCCGCCACTGCCGCCAGAGCTAGTAAGTATTTCCTCCCACTGATTGTTTCGCCACAGATAGGAATTGCCATTTGTCCATCGCTGAACATCGGCGTTTGTTAGGGTTAACCGAAGATCGCCGTATGCTGCCCGATAGAATCCCGTAGTCGGCTCGTTGCTCCACGTTGCGCCTGGGGCCGCTTCAGTGCCGTCTGTGAACTGGAAGGGGGCTAACATGCCACCACGACCATAGCGGTCTAAACTCGCGCTGAGGGTCTGACCTAGATCGCCCATTGTTGAGTTGGCCCAACTAGCCGAGATGATTTCTCCAGACGCAACAGGGTTGCCCGCTGGTAAGTTATAGTTGCCTGCTGTATCTCTTGGCATTAGCGGTTATCCTCTTCATCTATGTAAAACGGTCTTGTTACTGCCCTTCCAAGCTCCTGCGCGTTGCCCTTTCTAAGCTGATCTGCCAAGAACTTCTGCGCTTGTGTCTGCCCAGTAATTAATTTTTGTGCGCCCTGCGTTGCAAGCGGGGACATGAACGTGCCACCAATACCAGCAATCAATGCTCTGGGTACGTCACTTTTAGGCGCAAGCACCTCTCCCATATACCTATCGACGTTTAACGACGTAGCAATACTTGTATCCTCGACCTTCTTTTTGTTGATCGTCTTTAGGCGGTCTATTGCAGTACGCAGCTCCCCTCCTGGCGCTTCAGATTGTGCAATTTCCCTTTTAAGTATCTGTTTTCTTTTTGTTGCATCACGTACATCTTGCTTGCCAGCTTCTTTAAGTCGATTAATCCTTGCCTTCCCCGCGTCGTTAACATCGCGACTACGCTGCTTGCCCGCCTGTTCAGCCTCAAACTTTCTTTGCTTTTGAGCCTTTCGTAATCTTTCTTTGCCTGACTCGGCACTCACGCCCTGCCTGTTCTTTGCATCAATGGCATTAACGTAATCACCTTCTAGCGGATAATCATTCCTTTTGACTTTGCCGATTTGCGTAGTCTGTGCAGCAGCCGCATATTGATCGGGAGTAAATAAATAATTGCCTTGCTTGTTTGTCGCCTGAAGCGCTTTGTTATATGACAGGAAGTTAGTGTAGAAATCTTTATCTTGTATGAACCTGGCAGCAGCATCGTCATCGAGGCTCTTAATGATGTACTCATCAAAAACCTCTTTTATCTGCCGACTTGCATACGCCGCCTTGCCCCCACTGTTTTTGGCAAATAGATTGCGAAACGCCATTAGCGCCTCACCATCAATCATAAACTCGCCGTTTAACATGTCCTCAATGTAATCTTCAGGAACAAGGTCTGTACCTGGGGCGTCATTACCCATGAGCCTTTTCTGCATTCTTTGCAGGTAAGGGATCAGGGTGTCATTAAACTGCATGGCTAAATTTGCGTCTTCTCTTAAAACCCGATCAATCATCTGCCCAATCTCGCCATCAAACTTAAACGCCTGATCTTTGCCCTTAACATCCATGAACGCTTTATTGTCATAGAAGTCAGTCAGAACATCGTTGACAGCCTTGGGGTCGTTTAGGTCCACATCATCCAGCAAGCCTCTTGCATGAGGGGGTAATCCCTCAAGGCCCGCAAGCTCTCTAAACTCTCGCTCAATAGCTTCTGTCTGTACGCTTAAGTCGCTATCAATACGCGCCAATTCATCCGCATCAGCATTAGCCCGCCTAAGCTCTGCAACCTCTGCCTCATCAGCAATCTTTCTGTTAGCAATCTCAAGCTCTTGATTGATTCCTTTGCCTTGATCCTTTAGTGCCGCCGCCCTTTCACGCGCATCCTCTACGTCAATATCAGCCGTCATCCTGCGGAATTTTTGCTCATCAATAATGTCTTCAACGTCGCCTGTCGCCCTGCTAACAATTGGCCTCTGTTGATCCCGTAGCAACCTGCCGCCACCAAGCCCCTTACCCAGAACCGACCTATAAAATGACCCGACACTACTCTCTTCATCTGCCGCTAAGTGAAGTGGCGTGAACTCACCAGTCTCTGGGTCCACTAGATCCTGATCGACAATCCTCCGCTTGCTGATAGCATCTCCAAGCTTAGTTAGACCCCCGCCAAGACCCGCGCCTAGAGCGCCCTCAAATCCTGCGTTCTTTAGCCTATCAAGACCATCACCCTCGGCGGAGTTAAAGCCATAAACACTACCTTCTAGAGCGCCGCGACTTGCCGCATCTCTGGCTGTCGCACCCTTGGCAAGACCCTTAGCCCCAGCTTTAGCCAGTGTACGAGTAAGGCCAGCACCCCCTGTTAATGCACCGCCTCCCATTTCCGCAATAAACGCAGCGACAGGATTCTCTTCTGCAAAACCAGCTATCTGCGCTCTTTCATCGGCAACAAGATCGTCATACGACTCATCTGAAAATAGACTTCTAAGATATGCCGTAGCTTCATCGCCACCGCCAAAGGTAAGTCCTTGCCCCGTAGTCCTTAATAGATTTAAAGCATACGAATCCAGGTCATCCCTCTTAGTCTGACGATCTTCCTGAAAACGCTCCCTTGCGGTTTTCTGTTTTCGTTTTTCTATTTCTTCCTCAACCCGCTTTATCTCTTCTAAGCGGGCAATCTCGGCAAGCATTTCATCTCGTTCACTCACAGCTCACCCCTTAGTTTTTTAACGAGCTTAGTAATTCGTACAATTCGTCATCGGTGTACTGGCTTCTGTCTTTACCAAGCTCCAAAGGATCGTCAAGCTTTCTTTTAAGCTGAGAGTCTTGTCTGGACGATAAAGGTTGCCTAGTGCGCTGCATGTTCTGAACGTTTTCACCCGAAAAGCTTGATGCGCCCTTCTCTTCTTTTGTTTCTGTAGCCTCAAACGCTTTATCTACTTGATCTAAGTACTGCCAGCTAGTCCAATCCGCTGCCCCAGTGCGCTCTAAGTTATATCCATATTGAGTCAAGATGGATGGCGAGGTGCCTGCTTTAGCCTCTTTAATGTCTTGCTCAATCGACAATCCAAGACGCCTAAGCGCCTCCCCCAGTACTGCTGGGTTTTTATATACACTGTCACCATACTCATCGTTAATTCTTTCTATTTCCGCTACGGTCTGAGACATACCAGCCGCTTCCCTGACCTCTTGGTTAAGAACAGCCTTAATCGCTGAGTAAACAACGCCTTTGTCATCCGATGCCAATCTAACAATGTCTGGTAAAAACCCTTGACCCTTCTCAAGCCATCCCAAGGGATTGTCTGTTGATATATCAATTCCATTATCAGCAAACACTTGAAGCATATTGCTATAGCTGTTGGAAACCTGACGAAGCCCCTTATTATCTTTGTTAAAGTTTCTAAGCCCAGTCGCCACCCCTGCCTCTGTTATGGGTGCCATCTCAAAATAAGTTCCGTTAGTCAGCAATTCCTGCTCTTCGTCAGAAAGCCTAACGCCAGTAATAGGATTAACTGCCTCGCCGTTTACCCAGGCGACCTGAATGTCATCGCCGTTGGCATTCTGAAAAACAGTGCGACCCTTCATTGTGTTGCTGTTATAGCCATTACTCTTGGGGTCCACATATTCCCTCATGCCGCTAACATCAATAGGCACACCATTTGAGTAGAACTGTGCTGATCCGTCTGTGGGATCATCTCTCCAGTAACCTGAGTATCTTCCGCCTTCACTATCCTCATACGTCATTTTGTCGCCAACGATTGGCCTGTCTTCCACTTCTTCCGCTCGATCTTGCTTCCTTACGACTTGATCATACGTTCGATCAGCATCACTTCTTTCAGCGCCATACTTAGATGTCTCAACCGCAGCAAGCGCAGCAGCCTTGGCATCATTTTGCTCATCGAGCGCGTCCAGCCTCTTGTCTGCCTTACCCGACAGATAGCCACCCAGGGCGCGATTGAAGCCAACTTCAAGACCTTCCCAAGGGTTATTAACAACCACATTACCTAGCTGCCTTGGACCCGCAGACTTGGTTCCTCGGAGGCTATTCGCATAGTCCATCTGGTTTTTAATCTTGGCCTCTTCAGCGGTAGTGTCGTTAGACATAGCCGCCATCTCCTCAGGCGACAAACCGTAAGGGTTGGTTGGTGCGTTACCCAATGCCTGTTGTTCAATTGGGTTAACTGGAGACATTTGAGGTCCAAACCTTTTTGGAGTTATTCCCTCGGGAGGTCTACGGAACCCACCATTGTCTGCTGCTTGGAACGGCCTACGTGGGCCACCAAAATCAGGCTTTGACACTATGTCACCAGGTGATGCAGGCGTCATGCCTTGGGGCGGCATAGGCTGCTGACCTTTTAACATCTGATTACGCTTACGCAATTCTTCCGCGTAAGTTGCAGGTGTCATGTACGGGTTAAGATTTCCCAAGTAGCTCATCAGTTAAAGCCTCCCCCTAGATAGCCGCCAAGAGCGGTGCCGCCCGCCCCAATCAGGGCATTCCACGGCGACATGCCTGCGTTGTAATTGCCTTGATCAACTGCCGCCTGATAAACAGGTGCAGCCTGTGCAGCGCTTGCGCCTTGGAAGCTAGGCATCTGCGGAGCGTTAACCTGCTGACCACTGAGCAATGCGTTAATCTCATTAAGGCTAAATCCGCGCTTTGTCATAGCTTCCGTAATCTGCTGCTGGCGTATCTGGTTGGCGTACTGACTGCCCGCCATCGCCTGCTGATAGTTCTGTGCGTTAGCGCCCAAAGCCTGACTGTAAGCCTGCTGACCAGACTGGTTATAGAATGCCGCGGCTCTATCGCGCTCATTCGTATAGGTATTTCGGCGCTGGCTAGCTTGATTAAACATTTGATCTTGTTCAGCCCTGCCCGCCGTCAACGCATCCATCTGGAGGTTTCCGTATGCGTCATTTTCTTGATCAGACAGCAATTGCATTTGAGACTGATAAGCCGCATCTCCAGGCGCTAGACCTTGGTTGCGTAGCTTTATTTCCATTTGCTCACGGCGGGTATCAAACTGACTGCCTAAGCGGTTTGCACCCTTCTCATAAATTGCATTCTCTGCACGATCACGATAGGCGGCACCCGACTCAATGCCTGCAATGTCTGAGTAATCCAGATTCCTCTGCATTTCTTCGGGGATAGTGTACTGCTGCGTTGGCACCTCACCCATCGGGTTAAGACCACGCCAGTCCATTGGCTGCGTGAACTCAGTACCCATACGGCCAGTTAATGCACCCGCCACATCAGACCGTCCAGACTGAATGGCAATCTGCTTATTCAGTATGTCCTGAAGCTCTGGCGTCAGGCTTTGAGTTTGATCCCATGCCGTTGTCGCCTCGCCCGTAGCTGGATCAGTAGCTTGGTAAGGCGTCCACGTTGTAGCACCCCAGGGGGTGTACTGGTCAGGGCGGTTAGCAAAGGTTTGGTCGCGAACAACCTCACGGTTAGCTTCGCCCTGTGCTGCTGCTGCGCCCGTGTAATCTGGTGATGATTTGCCGCCCATGTCTATCTCCTACTTTATGTTTCGTCCAGGAACGCCACCGCCGCCACCAGCGCCTTGAACGCCAGGAACCTGCCAGCCACCTGTTAATGGTGAGTAGTAATAATTTGATGGCCCATTGGCCTGCTTGCGTCGTGAACCGTCATACCCTGCCACGGGCGCTGCATAACCTGCCGCAACGCCTTCAGGGTTGCCAAAGTTTTCAAACAAACCGCCAGCAAGGTCTTGATATGCCGCCCTGCCTGCTGGGTCTTGACCTGACCCGAATAAGCCTTGGTAATCATTATTGGCCGTCCACCAATTCTGCTCACCGCCTTCAGGGTTGGTCTGGAAGTTGCCTTTAAACCAGTCATACGTTGACTTGCTTATATCACCAGCGGCGCGGAGGTTGGTTAGAGTTTCTTCGTTACTCAGCGTGTTGTCGTAGCCTTCCTGCATTCTCCAATCGTCGGGAGAACCGCCCACCTTGACCTCTGGCAAGCCGCCATCAATCCACGACCAATCCATCTTTGCAGGCGCTAAACGCTCTTGCTCGTAAGCCCAGCGCTCGTCAGATATGCCAGAAGGCTTTGCGGCACCTCGCTGCACTGCATCAGTTAACCAGCGCTGCTGCCTTGAGTCGTCCTGCTTGTTCTGAAAATTTTGCTCATCCTTCAGAAGATTAACGAACTGGTTTCGATAGAAATCTTTGTTGCCGCCCTCTGCCTCGGGAATACCCCACGGGGACTCCTGCCCTGGCACATACCGATCAAACGCATAATCGTTAGGGTCATAATCACCGCCACCATCTAGGCTTGGCGCTCCTGGCTGGAAGTCGCCCCAGTTCCAGTCATAGCCACCCTCGTATCCTGCTGGTGGGTTTTCTGGATCATCCAGCGGAGCATTTGGGCCTATACCCTGATACGGGTCTTCCCAATCTACTTGCGGTGGAGGTGGGGGTGGTGGCTCTTGCGGTGGGAGTGGTGGTGGCGTAAATGTAGGCGTTGAAGGCGTATAGTCACCCGCATTGCTGCCACCGCCAAATGTCAAACCATCGTTAGTCGCTGGGTCGTAAGGGTTAGCAAGCTGGTTCTGAGTCTCCCACCCCGCACCAGCCTGAGACTTTAATGATCGGTGTAAGTCATTGTCACCAAGCCCAAAACCGCCAATGTAAAACTCATAAAGATCATCATTCTTGTCTGTGTTGGTAAGATAGTCTTCAGAAAACTGATTGGTGCTGGGATCAATAATTCCTCTATCGTATAGATTTTGCAGCGTCCTTAGCTGTGCGTTGGACATGCCATAGGGGTTAGTCTCCATCTGCTCTAGCTGCTGTCCACGTGTGTTTTCTTCTGCGTACAACTGCGCCAAGCTATCCTGAGTGCCGTTATTTGTGGCGGGCCTAGAATCACGCTCAAGGTAGCGTCTAGCCTCTGCCAACGCCGCCTCGTCCGTCTCCTTGGTTGCGTACTTAGTGCCATTCTTTATGGAGTGCGCCAGCTTCTGCGTTTCAGTCATCTCGCCCCATTTAAGACGCGGCGCTCTTCCTGACCCTGAACTTCCACTGCCACCAAATGTAAGTGCCATACTAACAAGCCTCCCTTAATTCTTCTCGCAGCCAGCGGCAATCTGCTTTCTTTAGCCGCATAACTACAGTGTCAACGCCGTCAGCTATGGCGTCTGGAATACGTGCAATTTCTGAGAAGCCGATATGCTTATCAAGCTTCAACGCTTTCTTGTTGTTACTGGGGACTAAGCCAAATATCTGCTTGCACGAGTTGCGATGAAACGTATGCTCTGCAACCTCTTCAAAGAACCCATGACGCAGCACCATTGGATTCTCGATGGCAAAGTGAACATTGCAGCTATTACCCGTGAAAGAGTCAGCAACGCACATCGCCTGTATTTGATTCTGATCGTCATAGACCACAAGACCTTGAGCGTCTTCACATCTAATAGTGTGGGTGCGCTCCTTAAACCACCGCCACTCACGCTCATCAGAGAAAGCCTCAAATCTCATAGATAGCCCCCCATCGTCAGCAGCATGTCCCACCCCACAATACTGATTCTTGTGGTGGCATCGCCTCTAAGACCAACGGCAACCGCTCGGCCCATACCCAAGACGCCAACAGGAAAGGATTTACCTTCAACATCAAAGTCCCATGTTGACGAGTCCCAGACCGCAGAATCCCACACGTTAGCGCCCTCATTGGGCGAAGATTCTGGTCTATCGACATCGGTTCCGATTTTGTAGTCATACACCGCCTCAACGTTGAAGCTGGCCGTTCCCGCCAATACCCCAATAGTTCTGGCAATGCCAACACGTTTCAGCCGCGCATGTTCTCCAAGGCTTTGGAATGAGGTAAGCACACGAAAATCTATGCCTGCTCCCTGAACGCCTGCCTCATAAATTTCAATATTAGTAACCCGACCAGAGAACTGGCTGGCTCCGTCTATGACAGCCACAAGCTTTAGCGCCGAAGTCTCTTGTGTCGCAATTATCGTGGTCACGTAAGAGCCGTCGCCTTCGCTTAAATGCTCCACATAAGACTCTGTTCCGTAAATCAGCGCACACTTCTCATCAAGCCCAGCGCCGCTAACGGTATAAGATATTTGATAGGTCTTTCCAGCCACAGCCGTAACGCCTGTTTCAATCGTGTAGACGGCGGGGCTTGTTCCAAAGCGATCAGGCGAACATTGGTAATCGTTAGCACCTAAAGCCCTTTGACTCCAATAGCGCTGCGGATCATTGCCCGCTATGGGCGTAAAGAATGATTTGCTTGGCAATTTTGTGCCGTCTAGCACCCCATCGTAATACAGCAATGTTCCCTTGCTGTGGGGCAGCGCCGCACCCATAAAGTATTTTCCGCTGGATGAGTAGCCGCAAGTAATCGGTACACCTTCCCACATACCCCAAGCGCCCGTGTTTAGGTTCATCGAATACTGAACGAATGGCGTGTTAGATGGGGACGGAGTGACAATCTGCATAAACCCATCGGACGGGTTCATGGTTAATTGCCACTGGGCTAGGTCTTTTCCATTAACAACATCCTCACGCAAAAACCGATTAATCTTCGCGCTAGGCGATGAGGGGGCCGTCATTGCCACGGGAGCGCCAGATAAGAGCGCCTTGGCTGACGTAATGCCAAGCGTACTTAGCATAAATAAATCAGCGCCGTACTCCACAACAATTCGGCGGCTTTCAGGCACCTCGCCTATAAACCACGCGCCTCGCGTAGCAAAGTCGATTTCAGGGTCTTCACCCTGATAAATAACAACGTCCCCACCCCGTGAGATAGCAACAAGATAATCATCAATACCAGCACCCCCATCAAGAGTCCAACTCCATAGACCACGCAGATCACCGCCATGAGGGAGCTTCGAGCCAAATGTAAAGCGCGTAAGCTCACCAGAAATGGAGGCGACAGGTAGGTAATAGGCATCGTCATCATTCTCCAGAATTACCCAGATACGCTGCTTAAACACCATAACGTAGGACACGTTATCAACAGGGAACGGAATCTTGGTTGTCCCGTCAGCGGGGTCAAGGTAATACCAGTCTGTCTCGGCAACGCCAACAGGGGGTCGAGTCCATAGCCCCGTGTTTTCGGTGTATTGCCAAATGCCGTTACGCCCATCGGCATAAAATAAGTAATGGCCTCTGGAACCCGCAGCAGGCGCGTCCGCAGCAGCGCCTGTATATTCGCACCAAACGCCCCGCCCAGCCTCGTCACCTAGCTCCGTAAATACTGCAACTTGTGCGGGCGTGTTGTCACCTTTTGATGTTACGTCCCAAATGCCCTCATCAGTGACGGCAAATAAGCGATCATTGACTACATCATTAACATTAGACTCGTAAGGAATAACAGTCCTGACTTCGGCTGTTCCGCGCTCCGTACTCTCAGAACAGCCTGTCGCCCACTCCGTATAACCTTTTCGCAGCCGCAGCCCGTACTCAACAGGCATTAAGTTATAAGCATAAATGCAGTCGTTAGGGGGCATCTGCATAAGCGAGTCATACGCATTAATCCCACCAACTGGTGCTGGAACCGTCATAGACTGCGTGGAAGGCGGTGCCGCCCTCCCGTATCGCGTCAATGTGCGTTGGCGAGAATACATCAGTGAACACCACCAAAGCCCGTGTCTGGCGCATTGCAGCCATTAAGGTAATGGTAGCCGCGCATAGATCGGCCTGCGTTTAACATGGGTGCGCCCTGGGCCTTAGACATGCGAGACTGGAGCATAGTGTCAAACTCCATTGCAGCGTCTTGAGCGGGCAACCCCTTGGCCTGCAAATACTTAAGCTTAAGCATCTTCACAACCAACAAGGGGTCAAACATTATGAAGTCCGAACCCGTTGAAACGCTGTCAAGGTTTGGCGCAGTTTGCCCTTGCTCCATTACCCAATTACGCGATATGTACTCAAGCGTAATAATGGTAGGCGGTGCGGGCTGTGGGTAAACTTCAATCTTGTTATCAAACTGGCGTAATGACGCATACAAGCTTTGGCTGACAAGGTTAGTGCCTTCTAAATATTGCCATTGCTGAGGTGATAAAGGGCCACTGACAGGGACTGTGTTATTCATGTCCCATGCTGTTTGATTAATCATGTGATCATAGTCTTCAGGCAGATCATAAACGCCCGAATCATCAACAGAGGTGTCAATCGTCAGCGTTCTAACAAGAATCGGCCAGTCGTATAAGTTAACTAGCTCCTGACCCAATGAATCCAGTAGCGCCTGCATCTGGATATAGGTTTCATCAGGCGAAGCGACAGGATCAGTATCGGCGTTTAGCCCGACTTCAACAGCAGCCCTGTTAATCAGTGCATTCGCGGTTTCAAATCGGGCCATACATTGTTACTCCGCTAACTGCGCCTTCAAATGCGCGATTACTTCAGTCTGTTCTTCGTACTGCTTCTTAATGTCTTCAATTGCCTTAAGCAGCATTTCATTCATTTCTGTGGACTCTCGCAGCGCAATGGCAGAGGCTTGGTTATCACTTGATTCAAGCCAATCATTTGCTTTCTGCTTCAGCCCGTTAATACCCATCATGTTTTGGGCATTGGCATCACTCATGCCTGCAAGCTGCTCAACCGTCCGAATGTTGTAGTGCTTTAATTCCTCAGCCATAGATCGGGTGACCCCAGGCCACTCTTCCAGCAACGTACCGCTCACAGCCTCTTGGTCTTTCTTAGCCTCGAACATCGCCCAGTGACGAGGAAAGCGCTCTTTGTGCTTCTGCCTTACTGGAGCAATAACTTCACTATCTTTTTGCCCTGGCTGCTTAATGCTGATATATGGGATTTCCTCAAATATAGGACGCCCTGCCTCTCTGCTCTTTGCCGCGTTCTCTCTGGGGTGCAAAAAGAAACGCACCATTAAGGTATCGTCCCCACTTGCCGCCCCGTTGCGGCTCATCGCCATGTCTGTTGTGCCGAAATCAGCTTCCATAAGTCTCTCCCTCCAGAGAATTAATGTTTAAGGTGCTGCTGCGCCAGTCCATCCAGCCGCCAAGGTTGCAAGCGTTGCGTCAGCGGGCGAATCCACATTGCCGTCAGTGGTGTTTGCCACAATCAGCGCAGGCGTCATAACGTCGCCAATGTACTGAGAGTTTTGCGGAGTACGTGCAGCGCCGTCTTGATCCAGCAGCGTCCACTGGTTAGCGTCACCCGTAAGGTTCGGCTGATCAGTTGCGATGCCGATTCCTGGCTGACAAGAACCGTAGTTCATGCCGCCATTTGCGTTAAAGCCGAAGCCAATCGCAGGGACTGTCTCGCCTTCGCGGGCAACAATTGCAGCAGGGTCAAAGTAAGTATTAGGTGAGTTAGCCATGTGGCCTCCTAGTAAAGAAATAAGGGGGCCGAAGCCCCCTGATGCTTACGCTGAAGTGATACGACCTTGGAACTGACACCCGCTAGAGGTGAGGTTTCCAGCCCATGCCAAAATGCTAACTTCAGCATCCTGGTTGGTTGCGTAACGCTTATTAGGTGACAGATTCACCATGTTGCGCTTTGAGTGTGGTCGGTAATGCAAGTAATCGGTGTTCAGCATGTAAGCTGTACCCGCTTCTGCGTAACCGCCGATACCACCGTCAAGAACCACATCGGCATCCATGAACTTGATGCTTGGGAAGCCCAAAGCAGCAGAACTGGAGTCGGTGAAGCGCTGAATAGCCTGAAGGCTTTCGGTGTAGGCAGCCCAGAACGTGTTATCAACCATGATCAAATCAGGGCGATCAGTTCCACGTACCAGGTTAGACCACATCGCATTCATTGCACCCTGAACAGTTGAGGCGTCAATTGCCGTAGCTGTGTCAGTAGCAGAGCGCCAGAATGTCCACGTAGCGCGATCAATGCCGCCATACGTGCCAGTCGTGGGGTCAACAGGAACCGCTGCGTCCAGTCCGTCAATTTCCTTGCCCGCAGAACCCGTACCGTCAGAGTACAAGCCTGAAGAGATCAGGTTAGACAAAGTAGACTCAGCAACAGTGATGCGTGACTCTAACAAGTCAATCATCGCCTCTTTACCGCTGTTCTGAAGCATCTCAAGACCTGAGATAACAACAGGAACCGCTGCCTGCTTAATTTGGAACTCAGCCGCAGAGATTACGTCACTCACGCCAACGGGCAGAATGTCATAACCTGAGTAGTAGCCTGCGTTAGAGTTTTCCGCGAAAGAAAGCTCCTGCATAATCTTGGAGCCGCCAGTAAAAGGCTTAACCTTTCCCTTTTGCTCAAGACGCGAAAGCAGTGCGTTATTTTTGGTGACGTTATCCGCAACGGATTTGCTGCGAGATTCAATGGTGGTTGCGACGATGTCGCTCACATTTGCAAAGGCCATAGTATTTTCTCCTATCAAAAGCCTGAAAGTTCAACTCGTTACCCTAGCCGCGTGAGAGGCTTTGGCTGATAGAAGTCCCTTGAATGACCTCTTAAATTTATAGCTCTACCATTGTGAGTGATAGAGCATTACTTGAAGTATTACATACGATTAGCGTTTTGAAAAGCCTGCTCTAATGTACTTCTGAGGTCTGCTGGGGCCGCACTTGAACCCTCGCCACCAGGGGTTCCGTGTATAGAGCTAGAGGCACGTTTACGTTGCTGGACCTGACCTTGAGATTGTCGTGCAAGTAACACTTTACGAATCTCTGGGTTTTGCCAACGAGCATGCTCCCAAGCCTCTTCTAGACTCATTTCACGACCATTACGGGCCGCAATGTCTAGAATGTCTGCAATAGGCTCTCTTAACTCATCAAAAAACTCGTGGCTTGCTGAGAAGCTTGCAATATCATCTGCCACCTTTTGCTGGCCCTGCTGCTGGAATTGCTGCTCCCTCTGCTGGAATTGTGCTAATTGCTGCTGGATTGGGGCCAAGCGCTCGTTAAACAAATCGTCAATCTTAGACTTGTTGCTCTGCGCTGGCGTCTTGTTATCCAGGAAGTCAGCAACTTGGGCGGGATTTACACCAAACTGACTGATTAGGCCCGCAACGGTCCTGGCCCGCTCAATCTCATTGCCTGTCTGTAATGCCGCGCCTGTCTGCAATAGCCCTGGCAGAATATTCTGAGGCCCGCCGTTCATCTGCATCAACTGACTATAAGGCTGCATCACCTTATCCATTGCTTGAGCGCGTCGAGCGTCATGGGCATACTTTTGCGCCATGCCACCAATACGTTCCTCATAGCGCCTAAACTCGTCCTTGGTTTGACTGTCTAGGTTCTTCCAGTTCTCGCGCATCCCAACCGACAAGCCTTTGGGCGCTTCATCTACGGGAGCGGCTTCGCTAGCGGGGCTTTCAGGGCTGACGTTTGCGGGTTCACCGCCTTCGACCTGCGGAATGATTCCAGCGCCATCGGTACTGGCTTCAACTGGCTCTGCGGGGGCAGAGGGTTCACCTGCGGGTTCATCTGGCGCGTCCTCAGATACTTCGACATTCTCGTGTTCCTCCCATGCGGCGGTTAATTCGTCCATTAAGCTTGTGTCTTCTTCACTCATTGCTGTCTCTCCAATTGATTGATTCGCTCATAAATCGCTTGTTTAACTTCTCGTGACCAACCTGCCTTCGTCCGAACATTAGGCGAAACACCACCTAAGTCCGCAGTTTGCACAACATCGTTACGCAAATTATGTTCCCGCAACTGCTTGCGGTCAGAAATCACACTGCCATCAACAACGCTTTTGAAAGCGTCTATGTCGCCGTGGATAGCGTGAGAGGTGCGCGTGACAGCAGCCCCCACTTCAACCAATTCATACTTACCTGTCTCGCTGTCGAGAACCTGTCGATATTTGGGCATTGAGTGCCGCCTCCAGTGTTGTTACAACCCTAGTTTTTCGTAAGCCGCTCTAATGGCATCAATAATTGATTCTGGCTTTCCCGCCTTCCTCTTTTTATTGCGATTCGAAAGACCCTCGTTCCATTCATCGAGATTCTCGGCATCCTGCAAAAACTTTCGCACTGAGGAATCCTCAAGAACATCCTGGTATTCGCGCCCCGACTCTTTTTCCACAACAGGAACCGCATAATCGGCCAACCCCATGCTGCGGTTAACTAGATCTGCCGTTTCCAGAACATCTGTTATTTTCTCAAGGTTTTCGGAGACTTTCCCGCCGTAACGCATTTGGTGGGCATAATTGCGAAGCGATCTGTCAACATCGTAATCGCTTTGTGCCGCCACCATGTCAGCAAACCTATTCTGTCGCTCTGAAAGCTCAGGATAGTTTCTGTGCCGATACTCATGTGACCAAGTAGATGGGATATTGTTCTTGTGCAACGCATTCACGCTTCCAGGCTCATATGACAACTCTATAGGGATGCCCTCGTAGTCATAGCGCTCTCTAATCACCTCATCAGAGGGGTTGTGCGCTCCTCTAAGGGCCAGACTAGCTCCGTCAGGAAGGTCCGATAACGCGAAATGATTGGCTATTGATGGGTCGATATCTCCCGCCATATACGTGCCTAATACATCCGCAAATTCCTCGTCATCAGGCAGCATGTATTTCCGACGAAGCTGGTCAGCAATAAACAACTGCTTTGTTTCTTCAGCCCGCGACATTGCCTTGCGTTGAGCGCCACCAGCCTCTGATAGGGCAGACTCAAGATCGCCTAAAAACTTATCCCACTTATCGTCCTCAGCCATTATAAGCCCCATTCTGACTGGCGGTGAATGCCGCCTCCGTCATGTTGTTTTGATGCTCTATCTGCTGTGAAGCTACATCGTATTGAGCCTGCGCTCGTTCTATCTCTAGATCAGCCGCCAACTGTGCCTGACTCTCTTGCAGTCGGGCATTCATCTGGGCCGCAATCGCCGCCAAGTTGTTCTGTGACGCAACCTGCTCCTTGGTCATGTCCGCTTGACTGTCGGCCTGAATCTTCGCCATCTCACCCTGAAGCTTGGACTGCTGGAGCGCCATGTCCGCTTGAGCCTTCATTTGCATCTTCTGAAGCTCCATCTGCGCCTTCTGCATCTCCATCTGCATCTTCTGCTGCTCCATCTGAGCCTTCATCTGCTCGGGTGAAGGCTGCTGTGGCTGACCTTTTTGCTGGGCCTGCGACTGCTGGATAGAATCCAACGCCTGATCCATCATGCCCTCAAGATATGCAGCACCCTTGAAGCCGCTCATGGTGAACTTAATCATGCCGATCAGAATCGGTAGCGCCTCGGGCATAACCTTAACCGCCGCCTGTGCGCTTTGCACAAACTGCGACATTGCCATCAGGAACTCAGTCCTTTCCTGCTTAACTTGCGCGTAATCCTGCATCGCAATGGATTCTGGACGGATCTCAATGCGCCATTTGCAATCAGGTGATTTCATTAACTGAATGGCAGGCTCAACGTAAGGCGCATCAACCTGCGGCATATACATGGCCGCGGATTGGGTCACAATCGACTGCGGCGTATAGTGCTTGCCGATAACCTCAGCTTTTAGCTGCTCAATCTCACTGGCAAACCGCGCAAACTCTTCTTGCAGCGCCTGGACCCGAATAGACCCCATCTTGACCTTGGTGGCCTGTGTACTTGCCGCTGTATATTGGTCAGTCTGAGCGCCACGCATAATGTCAGACAGCCCTGTGACCTCATACAATTGGCTGACTTTAGCCTGCTGAACACCTTGTAATGTCTGCAAAACGCCAACAACAGTATCCACGGGGAACCAATCAACCGCGCCCCTGACACCCCCTTTCTCACTGAACATAGCCCAGTTATCCACAGGGATCATGTCGTTATCGACACCTTCTTGCAGCATACGGCCAACACTGGCCCCAGCCGTGGCGTCATAGACCCCAACAACCTTCACCGCCTCCGTAATAATGGCAATGCGGGTCTGTAGCTCATCAACCTCGTTATACAAGTCCTGCGCCAAGATAAAGTCAGCTTCAGGGCGAAACAGGTTAGTTGTTAAGTTAGCCGCCATTGGGCGCGGGGCGGGCCAAAAACCCGTTAATTGGAGGGGATCGGGTGTACTGTCCAACACCGCGTCACAACCCTTTGACCACCAGTAGACGCTCTTGGATTTCTTGCACCAAATTTCCCAGACCGCTGCTTTCTGGATTGAACTTTCCTGATCCGCATCCGAATCGTTTTCGCCCGTTGGCGTTTGGTTTTTGTATTCAAGTTTTCCCGAATATTCCTCACCAAACCGCTCGGCAATCTCCGATTTGGTCATATAGTTTCTAAACGCCAGCCACGGCATCTCATCCCATGTCCGACACCAGCCCCACAAAAGATCCTGCCAATGAACATAGTCAATCGGCACCCTTTCGTTGGTGATGTTCTCCATCTCCATTTCCATGCCCGTCATGGGATCAACCACAACCTCAACCTCAGACTCATAGGTGTAGCGAACACGCGCCATACCCAGTCCTGGCAGCAAACGATCCTGTAAAGCGGCCTTTAGAACGCTTGGCAAGTCCTCCCCAGAAGGCTCTGAATCGGCCTCTAGCAAACGCTGGAAAAGGTTAGATGCAACACGCGCCACATCGTCATCTGGATCTTGGTGCGCCCTTGAAACGTCTACACGGGGCGTTGAGCCAAACAACATGCTCTGCAACGTCGAGACATTGGTATAAAACAGGTTTAAACGGCTTTGCGGGCCACCATCGGCAGAGCGGCGCTCATCCAGATAGCGGTCAACCACCTTATTACCCTTGGACTGGAAGTCCCTTAAACGCTTACCCGCTGCGGCAATCTCTTTCTGCCAGTGCTGCGCCCATTGCTGAGGTGTTTTCTCACCTTCAGGGTTCATTTCGTAAACAACCTGCGACTCAATACCCGAATCCATACCTAAATCCTCTGTCGGCCCCGCCTTTGGGGTGTATTCCACATGTCACCCAGCGCTTCGCGGGTATAAAGACCACCATCTTTGCGGATAATCGCACATTCCATTGCCTTTTTCTCGTTTATAGCATTGACATTTTTCTCACCCATGCTAGCAGCCCTTCGACCCAGCAGAGAAAGGCAGTCAACAATGTCGTCATGGTCGCCAAACGGGAACTCACTAATCTCACGCAATAAATCGGTATTCCAGTTGCCGCGCACCATCTTCACGCCACCCATTTTCGCCAAGCCCCGAAAAGCCGCCGCCCTGAGTTCCTTATTCTGGCCCCGTGTCGGCATACCATTCAAAGGCACCAGCGTCCCCTGCTCCCTCAATATCTTATGCGCCAGATTCTTAAAGACCTTCGCGCCCACATCGTCGTCAATCAGCACCTCGATCATATTCCACGTTTGATGCAGCCGAATCAGGTTTGTCACGATATTGTCGGGCGTCACACGGTCACGCCACATGTCCACCAAATACAAATCCCCGTTGTGTATCCCGCCCACCACGCAAACAGAGAAGTCACCGCGGCCTTCAGTCATCGCAATATCTAAACCGCCATACAGATTCATCTGCGGAGCCTTATCCACCACCTCAATGTCATCAGGATTCAGCCAATCACCCTCGCTAGTCAGCGGCTTTTGCTGATACATGCCCGCCCAGCGCTCAGGATCACGCTTGGCCTCCGATACCATCTGATCCGTAAACCATTCAGGCCACAACCGCTCACCTATCTCACGGCCAATCGGGTCATCAACGCTATCAGCCTCCATAGGAATCCGTACCACCTCCCATGTCTCAGCCTCTTCGGACTTCAAAATAGCCCCAGGGATATCATCCGTATGCCAGCGGGTCGTCACAATAATCTCAGGTGAGCCAGGGATTAATCGGCTGCGATATTCGGTTCGATACCAGTCCAACGCGGCCTGTCGCTGGGTTTCACTATGCACCGCCTCAAACGAGCTAACAGGGTCATCAAGAATCGACAGATTAGAGCGCAGGCCCACAATCGACGTTCCCACACCCGCCGCCGTCATCGTCCCCGCCTTCAAGTTAGAAAAGGAACTGACCGATTGATTAGAGGGGTCAATCGTCGTACTACTTAATATCCGAAACTGCTCGGTCTGAATGGCCGCACGACAGCGCCGCGCAAACTTCTCCGCCAAAGACTGCGTGGCCGAACAACGCAAAATATGGTGTTCAGGGTTCATCGCCCACCACCATGTCGCAAACTGAATGGACACAATGGTTGATTTGGCCGCACCTGGAGGCAAACACACCATCAAACGCTTAATCTCACCCCGAACCACACGCTCTAAGTGATGCGCCACAACCCGATGGTGCTCCTGATGCGGAAACACAAAGTCATTGTGATCAGATGCCGCCATATACTGACGGAATAACTCTAAGCTAGATAACGCATGCTCAACCTCCCAGAACTGTTGCTCTACGTCGGATAGGTTGTCAGGGTTGATATCGTCCAGCATTTATCCTAAGTCCGTAACCTTTAATTGTTAAATTAACTTCAATTGCTCGCCTGGAAGCGTCTTTCTGAATTCGTGAAAAGCGTCAAACCGTGACCGCCTATCGTGTCGATATTCGGCATCGTGCTTAAATTCTTTGTGGCAAGGTATGCAAATGGGCCAAAGAGCCGCCACCTCAGCAGAACTGTTGTCATACCAGTGGTCAATGTTGATTTGATCGTCTGACACTTCTTTTTCGCAGCAGGGACACCTAGAGCCTCGCGTGTGAAAAACCAACATCAGCCTACCTTTTGTTGCTTTTGATGGATCTTTTCGCCTGGTGGCGTATTTGCCCATCCTGTCATCAACCGCCTCAAGAAGCTTTTCATCACGGCGATCAAGCTCATCCCGCAATTCATTAAGCGTATTCCCAACCGTAGAAGGGGTCTTTGCCGTCTGCTCAAGCTCAAGCCATCGGTCAATGATTTTTGTTCGAATCTCTGTGTTGTAGCCAGAGACAACAATCATACTTTCCCGAAAGGGAAGCCAATAACACGGAGACTTCGCGCCATTCCTGCCTACATAGTTGCCTCCAAATTTGGATGCGGCCTCACCAAGCAATTCGCGGATATCGCGCATAACGTGGAAGTGCTGCTTGCGACAAAGATCAGCGATCTCGAGCGAGGACATGGTGATTTCAGCTTTTAGTGAAAGACTGTTCATAGTTAATCCTCCCATTTAACCAGCAATTATCCGCTGGACAGGTTCTGAGGCGTCCTCGGGGACTTCTTCGTAATCAACCTCTTCAATGTCGCCAGCGTAATCAGCGTCTTCGTCAGCGTCCTCAAGGTCGTTAGTAACGTCTTTCTCAGGCTCCGTATATTGCTGGGTCAACCGCGCCATTAACTCATCACGGGTTAATGAAGCCGTATTACCCGAATCATTACCTAAGGTCGCTACCTGAACCCGATCAACCGCCTTCCCATACGCCCTATCCAACAAGCTATTGGCCGCATTCACCACATCCTTAGCAGGGGACTCCGAATCCTTTAAAACCGCTAACAAGGCATCTAGAGCCTCCTGAGAGTGCTGACGGAACTTGTCCTCAACCGTGGCCCTCTCCCGCAATAAATATTGACCCTTCAAATTACGACGCGGGTCAAAGCCCTTGCTGAAGTGGCCTGAGTGCTTCTGTCCTGGCTTGCATCCTCTGGGCATATTCAATCCTTTTCAAAATTTTTGAGGGGGGTCTAATTAAATTTCTCTGCTTTTTTTTCAAAAAGGGGGCGGGGGGCCTCGCTCGATCCGCCGATTTCAACTGATCAAAAAATAACCAATTTAACATAATGGCGGTTATGCGCGTAGGTGATTCGTTATTTATCAATGACTTAGCGTTTTCGGGTGCATTATGGTGATGCGTGGTAATTAATGACACCCCCAGAAATGGGGTCCAATCAGGGTGATCACGGCGCAAACTGGGCGAGTTTGGGGGAGCGCTTGAACTGGTCCAGCCAATTAATTTTTTTATAGCGCTAGTCAGGCAAAAGTACTCAACCCCCCAAATCATTAGCTTTCCCCCCAATATCCCGACATTGCTTTTCACATTCCTGTTGGATGCTCAAATTATAACCACTTATTGATCAACTAAGCACCACCATTACCTTATTACCTTGTATCCCTATACTACCTATTAGTACTAGGTGACAGGACAAGCTTTGCCGATCAATAGCGGATTAGCGGGTTTCAGCCCTTTTACCCTTACCAGCCATCCCCTGGCGAACTAACCACATTACCTGCTCTATTTGCTTGCCAATGTAATACATTAGCTGCTAGCATTACCCCAGTGATGCTAATTCACTAGCTACGCGGGGCATTCCGCGAATTGGAGTAAAGACAATGGCTGCATTTAACCTTTTACCGACGGCGCAGGATTCTATTCGCCTGGTAACCACCACCCCCACACTCGCACCTTATACCGAGGTTTTGATCGGCAACCTGGGACCGATGCGCGTTCTGTTTAACGCGTTTGATGGTTCCTGCGTTGCGACCGTAACCACGCCAGAACTCGATAAGTTGATACGCGATGGCGTCACTCACACGGTTAGCCAGGGCGGCGCAATGATCGAAGTGATTGAGGTTTCATTATGAGAGCTTCCGATTTAGCGTTTTTTGCTTTTATGGTTTCAAGCGTTGGAATCTGTTTAGCCATGCTTGTTGCATCAGTTCTTATTAATGGGGGTTTGATATGACCAAAGGCGAAGCGGCACTTAATACCCTGGGGGAAAACGCTAATTTCGATTGTGCGCTACCCCAGCATTGGGTTGATGAAATGCGCCATAAGGGCTTTGACGTTAGACCGCATTTTGTGTGGTTCTACGGGGATTCTATATGGGGTGAACCTATGCCAATAACAGAGCAAGGGCAAACAATGGCCGATCAAATGGGGAGCTTGTAAAATGAGCGATACTTTTTTCACCTATAGGATTTCAACCGTAACCCGTAACAGCATTGGAGGATGGACCGTTGTTTATCCCGTGCGCGATGAACCAGGCGAGGGATTACTGGTTAGCGAAAAGCATTTTGACGCGGACCGAAAAAAGGACGCGTATAAATTTGCTCAGGAACGGGAAGATCAATACCTAAATTGCCACGTTAAAAGCATTGAGCACACTTTCAATACAATATTGGATGTTATGCACGACCCCCAGCGGTACATGTTACTGGCAGCACAAATTAAGTTTTTGGCCGATCAAATACGCGATTACCAGGGTGATAGTGGTGATATTTGGTATATAGGGGAAAACGACGAGTTTGCCATTGGCGATTTCATCCCCGCGGCATACTGGCATTTTTCGCACTGGCACGACGGCCAGCAATCTTGGGAATACCAAACCTTGTCAGCGCTGGGGACGATCTTTTCCCCTGGCATGACATCGGAACCCGAACCCGATGAACCCGAACACTACCCGTTCCAGGTATTAGGCGAGACTGCCGCTAGTTTTTGGGGTCACGTGAACTAAGCAAATCCAACCCCCAACCCCTACCACGTGACGGTGCAGGGGTTTTTTGGTGCCAGGAATGGCAACGGACGCGGCCTTTTCCGCGAATAGGATATCTAGCAATGAACTACCAATTTGTTAAGCAAAGCAGTAACAAGAAAATCGGCGCTATGCCTTGCACTAACTCCCACCGTAATACTTGCCCTCCATCATGTCCGCTAATCGAAAACGGCTGCTACGCTCACAGCGGGTTTCACACTCGTTTAAACTGGGACAAATTAACCAGGGGTGAGCGCGGCGATACCTGGGCAGCATTAATGGATTTGATAAGCGCGTTACCCCCAAAAACCCTATGGCGTCACAATGTGAGCGGGGATCTACCAGGGGACCGCGACACCATCAGCAAATCAGCGATTAATAACTTGATAGCAGCAAACCAGGGGAAGCGCGGGTTTACTTACACTCACTACCCGATGGACCGACACAACAGCGCCCTGGTTAGAAAGGCGAACAAAAACGGTTTTACGATCAATGCCAGCGCCAACAATCTCAAACAGGCTAGCCAATACCATAAGCGCGGATTACCGACAGTAACCATTGTCAGCGAAAACGATCACGGCGCGGAATGGCGCAAAATCCAACGCGGCGATATGACCGTTATTCAATGCCCTGCAGAATACAAACAAACAGACTGCAAAGCCTG
>Ga0208793_1000587_pt1 | contig 24082 bp, 33 predicted proteins | sample 17_taG_FD_184092 | JGI IMG/M metagenome (GOLD analysis project Ga0208793, IMG submission 184092) | Marine viral communities from the Subarctic Pacific Ocean - 17_ETSP_OMZ_AT15314 metaG (SPAdes) (version 2) | ecosystem: Environmental > Aquatic > Marine > Oceanic | place: Pacific Ocean | collected...
AGGTTTAGTGTTTGAGCATGACATAGTACGAGTAGAAGGAAAAGCTGCTTGTTATAAGCAAGTAATTGCTTGTCATTCCTTGATAAAAGATTTTGAGTATTGTACTTTTGTAGATGCGGATTTGTTCTTTTTAGGCAAAGAAAATAGTATGAATGAGCCTATTAAAGAAGTTACAAAATTACTTATAAATAATCCCACTGCTTTTGTATGGGCATTTAGTAGACAAGAAACTCCTGATGTTTCACATACTTTTTTACATAAACGAGGAAGAGTAAATACACTTAGACCTCATACTTATACTTGGGATTTAGAAGAAGAACTAGATATAGATGTGGAAGAACTTATACACACAGAAAAGGTATGGAACATATCTTTTATATTTAGTTTCTGTCCAAAAAGATTACAGACAGATGAGTACAAAGCCTGGGCATTGTATTCCATGTTAGATAACAATATGTGTGACGAAAGTATTTGGTGGCTATGGAGTAAAAAACATAACTGCAAACCATATTATTGGGGAAATCCAGGTATACCTGATATATCTATTAGTACTCTAACTCATGAGTCTGAGGAAAAGTTACATTTGTTTCAACCTATGTTTACAGATACTTTAGCTGAAAAGATACACAGAAGATATGAGACTTTTATGGCGATATTAGAAATAGAAAATAATTATAGAGAGTTTATAAATGACAGAATACAACAACGATAAGTTTAACGAAAGAGTAGCATTGAACATGCTAAAAAATCACATACTAAAAACTTATGACAGTCACTACAGTATGAATAAAATCCAGTCAACCGAGTTCATCTTTGACGCTGGTCATGGCGAAGGGTTCTGCCTAGGCAATATTATAAAGTATGCCCAACGCTATGGAAAGAAAGATGGAAAAAACGAGCAGGACTTACTAAAGATTCTGCATTATGCAATAATTTTACTAGGGGTAGAAAATGAGAATAAAAAAACACGAACAGATTACACAAGCGAATATAACCAAGGTAATTGAGTTATTAAATCCAAAGGATGGTAGTAAACCTATTACCAAGAAGGAAGCTTGTGGTATACTAAATATTGCTTACAACACAACAAGATTAAGTAATATTATAAAAGAATTTAACGAGACTATGGAGTTTCGTGCAAAACGAAAAGCACAGAACAAAGGTAAAGCAGCAACACCACAAGAGATTTCATCTGCAGTAGCAATGTACTTGGAAGGAGCTACAGTATCAGATATAGCCAAAGGGTTGTATCGTTCTCCTGCTTTCGTAAAAGGTATCATTGATAGAATTGGAGTACCTCAGAAGCTCTCAATGACAGACTATGAAGGAAGAAGAAACGCAATGCTACCAGAGCAGTGCGTAGCTGAAGAGTTTGAACCCGAAGAAAAAGTTTGGGCAATTAGACAAAACTATCCAGCAATAGTTAAAAGAGAACTGAAACCTGAATTGGCGGAAGAAAGAGGGTACAAAGTGTACTTAGTAGACACAATAGAGTGTACACAAGAAGATTTAAAAGATACGTACTTTCCATATCTAAGTTTTGCAGGCAAACAATATTGTTTAGCATCTTATGAGATGGGCAGTCTAAGACATTTACGCGAGTATATGTAAAAAGGACATTTATGTCAGAATTAATAATAGCTATGTGGTTAGCTGCATGGCTCATACAACTTTGTGTGGTTTACCTTCCTATATTTAGGAGAATACCTCGTGGTCATATAATTAGGAGACAAAAGATAATATCTGGTGTTGTAACAATGGTAATGACTTTTGTTATAGTACCTTTTGTACTCCTACCCATGTTAAACCCCATATATAAAATAAGATTTCAGAAAGGATTTCTGAACGGATTACTAGGAGAATAAAAAATGTATAGAGGCAACCCATATTTTGAAGCATTAGCAGCTAAGTATAATGCTGAAATATTAGAAGCTGAAGCAGTTTTACAAACTTATTTTCAAAATTCAGTAGGTATTGGAGAACACTCTGATCTACTACCTGAGTTTGATAAGTGGGTAGGTCAACTTGCAGAAGCAAAAGATAAATTGAAAGCATTAGAAAATTTACTAAAAAGATGAGTCAATCCTTAATACTCACCTATGAAGGAGAAGATATAGCAGTAGTTAGAGATACCTATGAAAGGGCAGTATATGAGTATATGCAGAGCTATGATTTTATAGGTTTTGATAATTGGTTATTAGAAGGTAATTTACTCTCTCAGAAAGAACTCTATAAAGACTGCATTCATTTTATTGATTTTAAGGATTGGGAAAACGAGTTAGATATGTTAAACTTACATCCAAAAGATACATCAATTATGGCAGGTCAAAAAAGTATATCGGACTATAAGAATTGGTATACAATGAAAAGTATAACTTTAATGTACCAGCTGTATCATGAAGAAATTGACCACTTCGGATATAGCTATTGAAAAATAGTTCTTGACGGATGGTTAAAATTCGGATATAATATATTTATAATAAGGAAATAAGCAATGAGCGACAGGTATTACACACAAATGCTAGAAACCACAGGTTGGTGTCCTGGCTATCGCAGTACCTATACTCTTGCTGAATACAAACAAAACTATAAACTAAAAAGGAAAAGAACTATGGCGTGGACAGACGAAAGTAAAGAACAAGCAGTTGAAATGTATACTGCAGAAGAACCAACTCCAGAAAATAGCATGGAGATTGTTAAGAATATTGCTGAAGAATTAGGCGAGAGCCCAAATGGTGTCAGAATGATTCTAACAAAAGCAGGTGTTTATGTTAAGAAAACACCAGCAGTCAAATCAAGCAGCGGTGGAACAGGTGGCGGTAGAGTCAATGTTGCAGCAGCTCAAGAAGGATTGACTAAAGCTATTGCTGATGCAGGAGAAGAAGCAGACGGTGCTATTGTAAGTAAGCTTACAGGTAAAGCAGCTGTGTATTTCACAAACCTAATCAACAAACTTAACGATTAATACCCCTGGAATGTGGGTAGTCTTAGGACTGCCCGCACTTTTTTGCATCTAACAGAAAGACCTTGCAAGACGATACCATGATTGGACGGTAATAGATATTAACCTACCAACAAGGAACGCATGAAAAAAGACGATTTTGTTAAAAAAATTGATGACGCTGGTGATGCAGTAGTCACGTATCGCAGTCAGAATAGTCGCAGAATGAAATATAATGTCTGTACTAGAGACTTCGATAATAAATACATACAGGAGAAAAGAAATAGAGCAAAGCCAAACAATAATCAAGTATTGTTGTTTTGTTGGGACACTGATTCTTATAGACTATTATCTCCTGAAAGCGTAACTTCTATCCTTCCTCTAGCGAGGATTTTGAAAAATGATAGAACTACATAACGCAGCACCTGTTTACGAAAAAGAAATAGGTTATAACGAAGCTAAACATGAAAAAATCTTTGTTATGGTCAATACTTTTCGTGGAACAGAGTATTTACATATAAGAAAGTATTATCAAGACTTTGATGAAGAATGGAAACCAACAAGGGACGGCATTGCCATGCCTTTAGATTTTGATAATAGTCGTGGACTATTTGAGGCATTAGTAGAAATACTTTCTATATCAGAAGTCAAAGGAGTACTAGAAACTCATTTCAAAGAAGTGTTAGACAAGATATACCTATAGCATCAAAAAATAATCCTTGACAAATCCTTAAAAATTCTGTATAATATATTTATGAATAAGACAGAATACCTAGAATATTGTAATCAAATGTATGCAGAAGGCAATCCTATATTACCTGACGATGTATATGATAGACTTGTAGAGAACACTGCTCTTGAGGAGCAAGTAGGTCATGCAAGTATTGATGCGCGATATTCACACCCTTTCCCAATGTACTCACTTCAGAAAGTCTTTGTAGGAGAAGATGAAGAACCAAACTGGGAAGCCACACAAGCCACAATTATGACTGCCAAACTGGACGGTGCAGCTGTGTCTATAACTTATGTAGACGGCATCTTTCATCAAGCACTTACTCGTGGTGACGGCAAAGCAGGGTTAGATATTACTGATAAAATAAAAACTTTAGTGCCAAATGAAATATGGTGTAAAGGATTGAAACAGATTACTGGAGAAATCGTTGCCCCTAAAACAATACCAAATGCTAGAAATTATGCAAGTGGTGCTTTGAATCTAAAGGACATAGAAGAATTTAAATCCCGTAACCTTACTTTTGTTGCATATGGACTCCAGCCAGCCATTGGTGCTGAGTGGACAGAAGATATGAACTTAGTATCAGGCATGGGATTTAACGCTGTCACCAAAAGTGATTATCGTGAATTTCCTCAGGATGGTAAAGTTGTACGAGTCGACTCTAATATATATTTTGAAAAATTAGGCTACACAGCACACCACCCTAGAGGTAGTTTCGCTTTAAAAACAAGACAGGCTGGAGTAGTTACTCGGCTCTTGGATGTTGAATGGAATGTCGGGAAGTCAGGTGCTGTTTCACCAGTTGCAATTTTAGAGCCTTGTATCATTGGAGAGGCGACAATAAGCAGAGCAACCCTACACAATATCGGATATATCGAAGCACTAGACTTAGAGATTGGATGTGATGTAGAGGTTATTCGTAGTGGAGAAATTATACCTAGAATAGTAAAAAGAGTATGATACTAAGAGAGAAAATACAGAAAAAACTAGATGTACTAGAATACATGATGAAGAACAATGTTCATATAGCAGACCCCAACGGGTGCATGGAATATAGTTGCAGCATCAGTAAATTTTGGTCAGTCCTTTCTGAAGAAGATAGAGATTTTATACAAGGCTGCCAGTCTTCCATTGAGGAAGGGTGGGAGTGGAAATGAGAGTATTAATTATAGCTACTGGAAGAACAGGAAGTACCCAGCTTATGAAGGGTATTGCCGAGGGACTTGACTGTAACTATATAGCTGAGCCTTGGAATCTAGAATTAAAAGATAAACTAGATGATAAACACCAGGCAATAGATTATCAAAATCTTCCTGAAGATGTAGTAGTAAAAGTTATTGTAAATACAAAACAATCTTTAGGATGTTATTTGTATTGGACAGATAGCCCTTATAATACTACAGGACTCGACTGGTTAGATGCAGAGAGTGAAACAGTATTTTGGTATAGATTTGCACAGAAGTTTGATAAAGTTATAATATTAGATAGGCGTGACACTTATGCAAGAGTAGTAAGTGCATCAATTTCTCAGCGACGTGGTATATGGCATGATAAGTATCTATATGATGAAAAGTTAATACCCGAAAATACAGATGAACTTATAATGGAAGCAGAAACTAGTTCTGCGTTATTAGAAATACTTTCACGGAAAATGAAAATTGATATAACATACTATGAAGAAATTTATAATAACATGCAAAGAAAAAATTACTTTAATCTTCCACTAGACTCTAAAAAACTTTTTGACAAATACTTAAATACAAAATACAGGTATCAAATAAGATGAGTGGCGGAGTATATAATCAAACTTTTTTCGATAACCATCCGTGGGAAAAAGAAAAAGACGGCATACTATACGGAATAGTACTGGTAAACATGCAAACATGGGAACGAGAAACAATAAAGGTAGGCATCGCAAAAGGGCGAACATTCAAAGACGCAGTAAAAAGAGGGCGTGGTTTTACGAACTACGACATAAGAATACAGAGACTTTGGCAGGGGACGATATACGATTGCTGGAGATGGGAACAGAAACTACACAAGATGTATCAAGATGACAGGCACAAAACACAACACCATTTTGGAGGGCATACGGAATGCTTTAGCATGGACTCAAAAATCCTACATAGCTTCCCCAAGAAAAATGAAATATTTAGGGATTAGTGAAGGATTCCATGATGCCGCAGTGGCACACATGGAAGACGACAAAATTTTATTTGCAACTCAAGCTGAGAGGTACAGTCGTGTCAAGAATGATAAACATCTTCCTATAGAGTTTAAGAGATTAGAGTGTAATCAAAGTTTTTTCTATGAAGATACAGAGCTTAAAAATGCTCGTAGAATATTTCATGGTATGGAAGCTACAGATAATGGTAAGTTTATATCAAATCATATTAAACATCATGAAAGCCACATGGCAGCAGCATATTATACTGCTCCTTTTGTTCCAGATGCTACAGTAGTTATAGATGCTATAGGAGAATGGGACACAGCAAGTATTTGGGTAGACCATAAAAAAGTGTGGAGCATGAAGTACCCACAATCCTTAGGCTTATTCTATAGTGCAATCACGAAACGAATAGGACTCAAGCCAAATGAAGATGAGTATATAACAATGGGTATGGCAGCATATGGCACTCCTTGTGTAGATATGACCAACATGACGCGTAAGAATTTGCATAAAGGTATTCCTATGAAAAAATGGTTTTGGCATACACCTGAAGATATAGCCGCTAGTGCGCAGTTGCAGATTGAATTTGAGATTGGAAAGATATTTGATAGAGCAAGACTGTACGGGGATAAAGTAGCATACGCTGGTGGCGTTGCACTGAACTGTGTAGCAAACAGTAAAATAAGAGACAAGTTTAAAAAGATGTGGATATTTCCTAACCCAGGAGATGCAGGAAGTGCATTAGGTTGCATACTAGCACATACAAAACAAAGAATAGAATTTAAAGATACTTTTTTAGGATATGATATTGATAGACCTATCAGTCCTACTAAAGTAGTAGAAGAATTAATTAGTAACCGAATGGTAGGAGTAGCAAATGGAAAAGCAGAGTTTGGCCCTAGGGCGCTTGGCAATCGCAGTCTTCTTGGCGATATCCGTTATGACATTAAAGACACCGTTAATGATGTCAAAAAACGACAGAAGTTTAGACCCTTCGCTCCCGCGATATTGGAGGAGTTTGTAGATGAATACTTTGAAGGGCCTACTAATGAGTTTATGCAATATGTTGCAAAAGCAAAACACGACCACAAATCAGTCACCCATGTTGATGGAACTGCAAGAGTACAGGTGGTTAGAAAAGACAGCACCTCAGCACTACGACCAATACTAGAGGCGTATTACGAAGTGACAAAGATACCAATGTTATTAAATACAAGTTTAAACATAAAAGGCCAGCCTATGGTTAACACCTGGGAAGACGCCAAGTTATTTGAAAAAAGATATGGAGTAAAAGTATTTTGAGCGAGTCAGTACTAGATTTAAATTATGTAGACAACCCAGGAATATGCAAAAGATATAGTAGCACACACCCTGGGATTTATTATAATGGAGATAGCTTCACACAAGGGATGGAGTTACAAGATAGATTTAACGGATGTTATACACATTTAGTTGCAAAACATTTTGATGAAACTTGGGGAAGGTCATCTAAAATAGGAGGAGGTAATGACAGAATAGTGAGAGTTACTTCTACCGATATGATACAGATGCCTAAGAAACCTAAATTAGCAATTATATTATGGTCAGGCCCTAATAGAGTAGAGTACTTAAACAGTTTAAATATATGGAGACAGGTAGGACACATTCGTTTTTCTTTTGATAGAAAGCAGTTAGATATTAAAAGAAGCGATATTTATTGCCACCCCGACATGACTAGAGATCAATTTGAAGGGTGGAAATACTATATGAGATATTGCAGAAGTATTAAGTGGAATGTACATGATATGTGTATGCAGATGATTTATCTTAGAAGATTACTCAATAGTGAAGGCATACCTCATTTATACTACTTTATGAGTAAAGGACAAATAGACTGCGCTTTAGACTCTTTGAGCGAAAAAAGAAGAGAGGGTGCAAACATAGTATGGGAACAACAATATGGTATGAATAGACAAGACTTTGAGAGAGAAATTCCTGAGTTAAATGATGAAGGTTTCTACGAAATGACAAAGTACAGATTTAAGAACAAGTATGGTCCAATGGACCATCCGTTAGAGGAAGGTCATCAAGCAATGGCCGATAGAATAATACAGGATATATATGATAAAAATTTGGATAAACTCTTTAATAAAAAAGATTAAAGCATTACATTTTCAATGGAAAAATCGAAACATTGTGGAAGATACCCACATCTACGAGGAGTAGTAAATTTTGAATGTGGAAATTTTCCTGAGCATTTCAAAAATAGTTCTTGACAGATGCTTAAACTTTTTGTATAATATATTATATATTTGAGAGAGAAAAGAAATGACAACGATTACACCACCGACTAACTGTCCTTGTTGTGACTCCATACTGGAGTTAGTAAACGAGCAGTTGTTTTGCAGAAACACAAAGTGTCCTGCGCAGTGGACTAAAAAGTTAGAGTCCTTTTCATCTTCTCTTAAAATAAAAGGGCTTGGGCCTTCGACTATCTCTAAGTTAGGTGTCGAATCTCTGCCCGAGCTTTATGAACTTACTGTATCAGATATACAGAATAGAATACATAGTGAAAAATTAGCTGAGAAACTCTTTGATGAATTAGAAAAGTCAAAGAGTAGCAAGTTGGTAGACATTCTACCTGCTTTCTCAATACCACTTATTGGTCGGTCGGCTTCTCAAAAATTATGCGATACAATATCACACATCGAAGATATTAGCGAGAACAGTTGTACTGAGGCAGGTATCGGACCAAAAGCATCAGCTAACTTGGTAAATTTCATGGAAACTGAGTTCTATCCTAATAGATACAAAGACACATTACCCTTCAATTGGAATAATAAAATTAATAAAAAGAAAGAGGTCACAGGTGTTGTATGTATAAGTGGTAAGTTAAAAAGTTATCCTACAAAAGCCCATGCTACTAAAGTATTAGAACAGTATGGATTCGTAGTAAAATCAAGTCTGACAAAAGAATGCACTCATCTTATAAATGAGTCGGGCATTGAGTCAGCAAAAACACAGACAGCTCGTGACCGAGGTGTTATAATAATAAGTAATATTAAACATTTAATTGGAGAAAATTAAAAATGGCATTACCAAAATGGACAGACGAAAGAACTTCAGAATTAACTTCTTTCGTGGGCAGTGAGTCCCCTATCTCACAAACTACTGTTGCTTCAGCAGCAGAGCAGTTAGAAACTTCTGTAAGAAGTGTATCTAGCAAATTAAGAAAAATGGGTTATGATGTAGAACTAGCTTCTGCTTCAGCTTCTAAGTCTTTTTCAGACGAACAAGAAGCAACTCTTAGCACTTTTGTGCAAGATAACTCAGGTTCTTATACATATGCAGAAATTGCATCAAACTTTGAAGACGGAAGCTTTTCAGCTAAGTCAATTCAAGGAAAAATCCTTTCTATGCAGTTAACAGAACATGTTAAACCTGCACCTAAAGTTGAGACTGTAAAGTCATACAACGAACAGGAAGAAGGACAGTTCGTATCATTAGTTAATGATGGTGCGTTCATTGAAGATATTGCAGAAGCTATGGGCAGAAGCGTAAATTCAATCAGAGGAAAAGCTTTATCACTACTAAGAGCTGGTGAAATCAATGCTATTCCTAAGCAGAAAGAAACTAAAGGTTCTAGCAAAGCTGACCCTTTAGCAGGTGTCGACATTGACGGCATGACTGTTGAAGAAATTGCTGATGAAATCGGCAAAACAGTAAGAGGCGTGAAAACAATGCTTACTAGAAGAGGTCTACAGTGCTCAGACTATAACGGAGCTGCTAAAAAAGAAATAGGCTAATACCTATTCATCGCGGGCGAGCTTTCCTTCGGGATTGCCTCGCCTTTTTTATAATTTAATAATTGTCTTGGGAGATTCAATTGACATTAGAAAGTGCATTACTTAAGCAAATACTTGCAAACGGTGATTTTCAGGCATGGAATGGTCTGAAAGAACACTACTTTCCAGAAGGTGAGTACCGAAAACTGTGGAAGATAGTAGATAAACACGTACACAAGTACCATGACTTACCAACATTTGAAGATTTAAAACTGGAGATTCGTTCAAGAGAACTCCAAGAAAAAATCTATGCCATCGAAACGGTGGAAACAGATGTTGATGCTATTCTTTTGCTAGATTATTTAAAAAATCAATTTACACAAAGTGAGATTCTTACTAGAATTGAATCTTTTGTAGATAATCAAATAGCTATCGGCGATGCTCGTGAGAACATTGACTTGTTACAAGAGATTGTAGTACAAGTAGAAGATAGAGTAGAAACTACTAGCGATAACGAAAGTATGGACACTATAGAGCTATTTGATAGTGAGGAAGACTATGCAAAATATCTTCCTCTGGGTCTTAATTCAGAGTATGATTTTGACTATAAATTCTCTCCCAAAGACTTAGTCGTTGTTGGCGGAAGTCGTGGTGGAGGTAAATCATTCACTTGTTGTAACGTTGCACAGTCAGCTACCGAAAAAGGTAAGTCGGCTTTATATTTTACAATCGAGATGGAACCAAGACAAATTCTTCAAAGGATTTGTGCTATGGCATGTAATGTTCCTATCAAACGAATCAACACTAAAAACCTATCTCCTATGGAGTGGTCTAAGATTGCTGATTGGTGGGCAGGAAGATTTGAGAAAGGAGAAGAAGCTCGTAAGGAGTACAACGATCATCAAGATTTTGACAAGTTTCATTATCAGTTGACTCGTAACCCTTTGCGTGAAGATATCCCTCAAGTCGATATTTATTATGACCCAAGTCTTACATTAGCTAAAATTATTAGTGTAGTAAGACAAAAGGTTGCCGCTACTCCAGACCTTGGAGTAGTTATAGTTGATTACCTAAACCAAGTCAGACGCCACAACGCCCCGAGTCGAGGTGGTCAGTACGAATGGACTGAGCAGATAGAGATATCAAAAGGGTTAAAATCTTTAGCCCAGGAGAACAATGTCCTTGTTCTCTCAGCATTTCAAACAAACGAAAAAGGAGAAGCAAGATTCGCCAAGGGTATTCTTGACGCAGTTGATGCTGCTTACAGTATTCAGCACTGGGGTGATACAGAACCAGCGATTAAGTTGAAATGTGATAAGATGAGAAACGGAAAAGTAGAAGGTTTTGTATCTACAATGAACTGGGATAGTTTGAGAATCGGCCCTCAAAATGAGATAGACCCAGATGAAAGAGCCGAAATGAAAGAGGCAATGTCAACAGGAGAAAGCTCCTATGATTTATAATCCTCTGCAGCAAAGAATATGTATTGGAAAGATATCAACTAAAGACTTATTTAAGAGTATAAATTTTATAGACTTACATAATGTGAAGGGTTGGTGGGAGCGACAGCAGAATAGATTAGACATAAGACTGTACGCTTTTGTGAAAGATGTATTACAGGATGATTTTGTTAATCCAGTTATAGTATGGTATAGTGATGAAAAGAAAGAGTACGCTATACACCCAGGACTTAATAGATTAATGTTAAACAAAGTATTAAACTTTGATATGACAGCTTGGGTAATTAGTTATGATATAAAAAACTATAAAAGATTGGGACAAGTATTTCCAGGAATTACAAAATTGAAACTAGACCCCAGCGGGAATAGAGATATATCTTTAACTGCACAACATAGAACAGACAACAGATTATACGAGATAGTATTTAACGAGGATAGAATACTACCAAGATTAAGAAATGCAAACAATAGTGAAGAATGGAAAAATATATCCTCTAAAACAGGTTTTCATATATGGCACAAGAATGAGTACATTGGTGCCGTAGGAAATGCACAGGATCACTGGAATGTGAAAGATGTAGCAGGAGTATATGAACTAACACTAAAATATTATTTTAACAGGAAAACAAACAATGCTTTTATATACAGAAAGACAACTTAAACTAGCATACGAAAAGTATATACAAAATTTAATAACAACTAACAGACAAGGTATACAAATACCTTTGCCAGGATTAGAAGAGTTTAGAGAGATATTTGAAGCGGAATGGACTCAAAGATACAAGGAGATGGACAGTGGCTTATGATAGAATAAGTAGAGAAACTGCAGAATTAGTAAAACTACCTCCTAATACTTGGTATATTAGAACAGTTGGCTGGTTATTAGAACAAGAGAAAGTTAAAGAATGTATAGGAAATGTTCCTATAAATGAAAGGTTACTGGAAAGTTTGGCAAAAGACGGAGTAAAATCTCCCATACTCTGTATGCCAAACTGGTACCCCATAGCAGGAAGTCAGAGGATGAGATGTCTTCAAGAACTTCCTGCTTTGCATGGGCAAGAAATACGGGTATGTAGATTTGATGAGGAATGGTGGTTAATGTTTCACCTATGGGGAGATGAACAAGAACGAATGAGAATAATAGCAATATGGTTCCAGATGGCAGAATTAGTATGGAAGTCAAGATACTATGAAGAAAATGGTGTAGACTCTATGGGAACAGATTATAAAGTATTTGAAAAGATAGGAGATGAGCTAGATGGGTGGAAACATAAAGAATAAGAAAGAAAACTATTTAACACCAGGCTCTCAAATGGAGTGGGGTGGTATGAGATTTAATCCTCCATATCAATGGGATGTCAGTCCTAATCGTGAATGGTTGGGATTGATGCAAATGATGTGCAGTATGGAGTTGCCAAAAAATGCTGCGATGATAGAGATAGGAACATATGCTGGTGAGTCGACATCAATGTTTGCATCTAGTGGTATGTTTAAACAGATACACACAATAGACCCTTACGACTTTCCACAAGGATGGCAAGTACTAATGGAAGCTAAAGTAAACTGTAGGTACTGGGATTACATAAAGTTTTGGAGACATTATTCATATGATTGTCATAATTGTTTTAAGAATGGAGTTTTTGATTTCGTATATATTGATGGCGACCATACAGGAGAGTCAGTAGAAAGAGACATAGACTTATTCTTACCGAAAGTAAAACCAGGTGGGTATATTGGTGGGCATGATTACAATCCAGAGTGCTGGCCTGAAGTTGTAAATGCAGTAAATAAAAAGTTCAAAGGAAAAATGATTCAAACATTTGATGATAAATCGTGGGTAACAAGAAAATAGTTCTTGACAACAATACAAAATTTTGATATAATATACATAATTATGATAGCAGAAGACTTATTAAGAGAGAAAAAGATACAGTATACCGTTAGCGGTAGGGATGCTCTCATCAAATGTTTAAACCCAGAACATGAGGATAACTCTCCTTCAATGAGAGTAGATAAAGTCACAGGAATATTTCACTGTTTCTCATGTGGTTACAAAGGTAATCTGTTTACATTTTACGGTGCACCCTCTTCTCCACTAGAAGTTCGTATGCACAGAATTAAAGAATCAATCAACAAAGTCAGGTCAGCAACTGTCGGAATCCAACTCCCAAAGGATAGACTGTCTTGGAAAGGTGGTGGAATCAGAAATATATCTGAGGAGACTCTCGCAATATGGGATGCGTTCACATGGAACGTGCCTAAGTTCGAGAATCGTATCATCTTTCCAATACGCGATATTACAGGTAAGACCGTGGCTTTAATAGGTAGAAGTCTGGACGACTTCAGCACTCAAAAGTATTATAACTACCCGCAAGGTGTAGAGATGCCGTTCTGTCCAGCAAAAGTAAAACCTATTCAAAATAGAGTTATATTGGTAGAGGGCATCTTTGATGCTCTTAACCTTTGGGACAAAGGTCTCAAGAATACAGTATGTTGCTTCGGTACACAACAAGTAAACTGGGTCAAACTAAGTCTGTTAAAACTTCAAGGAATACAAGGAGTAGACATTATGTTTGACGGGGACGAAGCAGGTGTACTAGCAGGTGAGAAAGCAAAAGACTTAGCAGAAAAACTAGAGCTAAGTGCAAGAGTAGTAAAATTACGAGATAATATAGACCCTGGCAATCTAACAAAGCCAGAGATAGAAAGATTAAAGGAAAAATTATATGGCTAAAGTAGCAATTATAGAAACAACAATGTCCAGCACGAACTGGAACAAGTACTTTGAGTTTGAACTCGACAGGTTTGCCCTGTGTTCAGATTCTAGTAAAAAGAAAATTTTGAAAAGAGATGTTGATATCGAAATCGATATTGATGCGTATGATTGGCTCATAGTTGTGGGTTCTGAGCCTTTCAAAATGTTTACAAAAAAGACATCAATAACTGAGTACAATGGAAAAGTTGTTGATTCTAAGTTTTTGGCAATAATCAATCCCGCAATGATAAAGTTCAGACCAGAAGCAAAGAAGTCGTTCGAGGAAGCCGTCGAGAGCATAACGGGATATGTTAGCGGAGAACTTAAACAACTTACAATACCGAAAGACAGATGTTACGGTATACAAGAGACAGAAGAATTAAATGCGTGGCTGCAGAAAGCATTAGACCACGAAGGGGATTTCATAGCCCTTGACTCTGAGACATCAGCGTTGTACTGCCGTGATGGCTACATGCTTGGTTTCTCTATGTCCTATGAAAAAGAGCATGGTATTTATGCAGATTGTGACTGTATGGATGAAGAATCTGAACGACTCATGCAAGAAATATTTACTAAAAAACGAGTTGTATTTCATAACGCTAAGTTTGATTTACAATGGTTTGAGTATCATTTCAACTTTGAGTTTCCACATTTTGAAGATACTATGCTCATGCATTATATGTTTGATGAAAGACCTGGAACACATGGTCTTAAAACACTAGCAATTAAACACACTCCATACGGAGACTACGAAGCTGAGCTTTCCAACTGGATAGCAGACTTCAAGAAAAGAACAGGTATACTCAAAGATTCATTTGATTATAGTATGGTTCCTTTTGATGTCATGCGTAACTATGCTGCAATGGATGCCATAGTTACATTTCTATTGTTTGAAAAGTTTGAGAAAGCATTAAAGACTAATGACAAACTATACGGAGTATATAAACATATTCTAGTAGAAGGTTGTAGATTCTTGAAGTGTATAGAAAGTAACGGAGTTCCTTTTGATGCTGTGCGTTTAGAGTTTGGTGCTAAAAGAATGGGCGAGGATATAGATAAAGCAGTAAAAGCTCTGAATGAGTTTCCTGAAGTAAAACAATTTATTCAAGATAATCAAGGATTCAATCCGAATAGTACACTACAACTTAGAACGTTACTATTTGATTATTGTGGACTCAAGTCGGATAAAAAAACTGCAACGGGTGCGCTGTCAACTGATGCCGAGGTACTTGGCAACTTATCAGAGGAACATGATGTACCAAAACATATTCTAGAAGTCAGACAGAAAGTTAAAATCAAAACTACATATCTTGATAAAATTATACCAAACCTCGATAGAGATGGTAGACTTCGTACAGGTTTCAATCTTCACGGTACAACCAGTGGTAGATTGAGTAGTAGTGGTAAACTAAATATGCAACAGCTTCCAAGAGACAACCCAACAGTAAAAGGTTGTATCAAAGCAAAAGCTGGAAACAAAATAGTTGCAATGGACTTAACAACAGCAGAGGTATACTGTGCGGCTGTACTTGCAGATGACAAAGGACTTATGAATGTATTTAAGTCTGGTGGTAATTTTCATAGTACGATTGCAAAACAAGTATTCAGACTGCCAGGGGATGTTGATGACATAGCAGCAAACTTTGGTGCCCAAAGACAACAAGCAAAAGCTGTTACCTTTGGCATCATGTACGGAGCAGGACCAAAAAAGATTAGTGAACAAGTAACAAAAGATAGTGGAGAGTATTTCAGTATGCAAGACGCAGCGAATACTATCAAAGACTATTTTGAGGCTTTCCCTAAACTTCGTGAGTGGTTAGACTATCAGAAAAAATTTATTCAAGCGAATGGATTTGTATACAGTAGGTTTGGCAGAAAGAGAAGATTACCTGATGTGTTTTCACAAGACAAGGGAATCGCCTCACACGAAGTGCGTAGTGGAATTAATTTCTTAGTACAATCAGTTGCATCTGATATCAACCTTATGGGCGGTATAGATATGCAAAGATACATAGAAAAGACAGGCATGAAGTCTAAAATATTTGCACTTGTTCACGATTCCGTACTAGCAGAAGTACCTGAGGATGAGATAGAACATTACTCAGAAAAGCTTCAAGAGTTTATACAAAAAGATAGAGGACTATCAATCCCAGGAGCTCCAGTTGGATGTGACTTTGATGTTGCAGATGACTATTCATTAGGAAAGTTTGAAAAGTTATATGGAAATTAATTTTGAACCAGATTGGGATTATATGTTGGAAAAAGCTGCTAATTTTTATAGTAGAAATCCTTATGTAAATTACAATACAGGGTACACTTATGCAGACTATTCTGATAAAAGTATAGAAACATTTTTAGGCACAGGAGAGACAATATTCGGTTCACTTGGTAAAGATGGCAAAAAAACTGAAATTTGGAAAGGTACTGCGATGGGATTAAAAAAAGCAATAGTCACTAGATTTGAATGGAGATGGGAGCATACAGGGCCGAAGTATTTCCCTAGAGGAGCTAACACTTGTATAGAATGGAACTTAACCAATAAGAAAGGATATATAGTAGACCTTACAAAGAATAATAAAGTGTCAGTAGTACAACCTGAAGAAATATGGTTTTGTATGTATGGCGAAGAAAAGTATGAAAATGTTATAGATTTTTGGGCAAGAACGTGGAATTTACCAAGGACTCTAGATGACTAAATATCCAGTGTATGTAGTACATGCAGAACCAGAGGAAGTAGATAATATATTATGGCTTGAAGATCAAGTCATAGATGATAGAAATATGTTAGGAGAGAGTCTTGGAATAAGAAGACTACAGACTCCAATGAAAAGTATTTATCCATTGAAGTACCAATGTGATGATGAAGTAGCAATGTTAAAACACAGAGGAAAACACTTTGTAGATTCTAATGGATGTTATTTTTACAATGAAAAGCTTGATACAGCACCTTTAAAGTATCACAAAATTAAAAAAGTTATTAAAAAAGATGTGGCGGCAGTAGTATGGATAAAGGATATTCCTTTCCCTTTTGCTATTGCTAGACCACCAAGAGTAGAACAAACATGGGCAGGTATTCTATACAAGAGTGGAATACCTTATGCTATATGGGAGTTTACTGAAGAAAGGAAAAAAGATACATGGCGCAAGATTTAGACAAAATGGTAAAAGCACTGGAAGAAGGAGTAGTACTAGTACAGTATGAAGACCTGAGAACAGGAGAAACAAAAGAAAGAGAAATGACTTTAGTACCTGAGAATACTAGAGGTATGGATGCTCGTGCATTAAATGATGGAGATAAACTAGGTGGTAGAATACTTATGTTTGACGTTGAATTTTGTAAGTGGGCAGATATAAGAGAAGATACAATTATAAACTGGAAGAAATACTAATGTGCGGTTTTGTTGTAAGTACCGAAGGAAATAATATAGATGACATGCTAGATGCACAAAGATTTAGAGGGCCTGATGCTCGTGGTGAGACTATTAGGTACTTCAACGCATTAACATGGAGCCATGTATTATTAGATATTTCAGGAGAAAAAGAAGTTCAACCCTACATAACAAGCAAGGGAAACATAATGGTATTTAATGGAGAAATGTATGACTCTAATATACCAAATGATACTAAATTTTTGGCAGATGGTTATGAGAAATATGGATTTAAATTTATAGAGTTTACAAATTGGCACGGGTCTTTTTGTTATATGGACTATAAAAAAGGAATATGTGATATTGTAAGAGATCATTTTGGTACAAAACCTTTATGGATGAGAAGAGAAAAAAATAAAGGTATAAGTATAACGACAAGCCTAGCAAGTTTTAAAGATTCAAAAGCAGAACCTTTAACAGATAAATTTCTTGGTAATGCTATATGGATAGGAAAGAATAGTCCTTTTGAGGGAGTCAGAAAAGTAGAACCTGGACAATTGTATCATTATAACATAGCTTCAGGAGTACTAAAAAGAGGTTTAAATTTATGGGGAGGTTATAGAATAGAAAATAATCCCTTTAACCCAGAGCAGTTTAAAACTGAGTTAATAAAAGGCATAAGGAAAGTAGCAAAAAATAAACAAAAAACAGCTATATTTTTAAGTGGTGGATTAGACAGTACTTGTGCATTAGGTGTAGTAAAAGATATGGGATTAGATTTAACTGCTTATATTTGTGCATACTCTGACGAAAAAGGAGATATGTATAGACAGGAAATATTTGCAGACGAATCAAAACTAGCAATTAAGACTTGTGAAGAGTGGGGAGTTCCATATAAAGTAGTAACTCTAACTAAACAACAAAGAGATGACTACGGAAAAGCATGGCTTGAAGGCAATAATTATATATGGAATGATAATAATAGAAGAGCACCTAGATACGCTCTTGCTAAAGCAGCATCTGAAGATGGTTGTAAGGTCGTCTTGACAGGGGATAGTGCAGATGAGTTTTTTAGTGGCTATCAACATCATGCTAAAAGATACACAAAAGGTTATAATGATAGTTGGAAAGAAGAATTTCCTAAAAGAGAGCCTTGGGTACAAAGTAGCATATTTGAACACGATAAGCAAGGATTTAACTCTACACTATTTATAGACTTAATGATAACAAGTGAAAACAATGTGTTAGCTGCTGACCAGACTTGTGGGTTATTTGGAATGGAGTCGAGACCTGTGTATCTTACACAAGAATTTGCTAGATATATTTATCAACAAGATGGTAGAGTAAAGATGAAACTACATAAAGACTACTCTTCAGGAACTTATAAATATTTATTACGAGAAGTTATGAAAGACTATTTACCAAAACATATACAAGATAGAAAAAGAAAATGTGGATGGTCTAGTCCTTGGGATAATAATTCTAATGCAATGAAAAAACAAAATAAAAAAGTATGGGAAGAATGGACAAAACAATAGGATTTACTTGTGGAGCATTTGATTTGCTACATGCAGGACATATAGTAATGCTAAAAGAAGCAAAGGATAACTGCGACCATTTAATAGTAGGGCTACAAACAGACCCGAGCATTGACAGACAAGACAAAAATCAACCAGTACAATCAGTATTTGAAAGATATATACAATTAAGAGCAGTAAAGTATATTGACGAAATTGTCCCTTATGACACAGAACAAAGTTTGTTAGATTTGCTAGAAGCAACACCAATACATCTTAGATTTGTAGGTGAAGATTGGACAGATAGACATTTTACAGGAAAAGGATTACATGAAGTTTTTTACACTAGTAGAGCTCATTCTTTTTCTAGTACTAATTTAAGAAATAAGATAAATGAAAGCAGTTCTAAGTAACAGAATATACATGAGTGTAACTAAAGAGTTACATAATTCTATAGAAAAAGAACTTACTTATACTATTGCTCCTCGTATACCTTCAGACCCGCCTTTAGTATTTAAAACAATTCGTTTTATAAAAGAAGGTTTGATTTCTATACCTATCGGAAGAATGGATTTAATCCCAGATGATTACGAAATAATAGATAAGAGAACTAAGTCGCCAATAGAACATGCAGACTTTAAGTTTGATTTACGACCAAGCCAAAAGGCGGTTCATGATGAGATTAATGACAATGCTATAGTTAACGCTTGGGTAAGTTGGGGAAAGACTTTTACAGGTTTAGCTATCGCAGCGAAGCTTGGTCAGAAAACACTTGTTGTTACTCACACTACCAACTTAAGAAATCAGTGGGAAAAAGAAGTACGAAAATGCTTTGGAATTGAACCAGGCAGAATAGGTAGTGGAGACTTTAAAATTGACGCTCCTATAGTTATCGGGAATATTCAGAGTTTATACCGAAAAATGGACGACATAAAACAAGAATTTGGAACATTGATTTTAGATGAAATGCACCATGTTAGTAGTCCTACTTTTACTCGTATAGTAGACGAAATGCCCACTCGTTATAAGATAGGACTTACAGGAACATTAGAGCGTAAGGATGGAAGGCATGTAGTTTTTAGAGATTATTTTGGTAACAATATTTTTAAACCGCCAAAAGAAAATTATCTTACTCCTTCTGTACATATAGTAAAATCAGATATAAGATTTTTAGATGGTTCGTTTACGCCATGGGCAGAAAGAATCAATGACTTAGCATATAAAGAAGAGTATGTACATAGTGTGGCTATGGTTGCTGCAAAATATGCTGCTTTAGGACATAATGTATTAGTAGTATCAGATAGAGTATTATTTTTAAAAGCATGTGCTAGACTAGTAGGAGATAATGCAGTATCAATTACAGGGGATATGGATTTTCAAGAAAGAGAAGATACTATGAAACTAATAAAAGGTAAAAATAAAAACATTTTATTTGGAACACAGTCTATTTTTTCAGAGGGAATATCACTAAATGAGTTAAGTTGTTTAGTATTAGGAACGCCAGTTAACAATGAGCCTCTTCTCACGCAGTTAATAGGTAGAGTTATAAGAGAACAAGAAGGAAAAATACAACCAGTAGTGGTTGATATACATTTAAAAGGAAAAACAGCAACCCGCCAAGCCAATGCTAGGATGGGTTACTATATAAAACAAGATTATGAGGTAAAAATATTATGAATGAACCAAGAGAAATTACTCTAAACATAGAGGAAATGCGAAAAAATAAAGTATTTTTAGCTACGCCTATGTATGGAGGTATGTGTCATGGACTATATACTAAGTCTTTGATGGACACAACAGGGACAGCTTTATCCCATGGATTATATCTACAAATATACTATATGTTTAATGAAAGCTTAATTACTAGAGCTAGAAATTATTGTGTAGCTAATTTTTTAAAGAGTGAGTGCGAATACTTACTTTTTGTAGATAGTGATATTGCATGGGGAGCTATGGATTTGATGTACATGTGGCATCTAATCTCAGAAAACCCCGAAAAGTACAGAGTACTATGTGCTTTATATCCTAAGAAAACTATAGCTTGGGAGAAAGTACTACATGCAGCAAAAAGCGGCGCATATGACGATGATCCTAGAGGACTAGAAAAGGTTGCAGGAGATATGGTATTTAATCCTTTACAGGATGAGTACCCAGGTGGACAAGCTCCTATATATGAACCTGTAAAAATTAAAGAAGGTGCAACAGGATTTATGCTTATTCATAGGTCTGTATTTGAAGAATACGATAAAGCTCACCCAGAAAGATTATATACTCCTGACCATTTAAGAGAAGGAGAGTTTGACCGAGGCGAACAGATTATGGCATATTTTGATTGTATAATCAATGACCAAAACAGATATTTAAGTGAAGATTATATGTTCTCGGAAACTGTAAGAGCATTGGGTATAGATATATGGGCACTGCCTATGGTAGAATTAATGCATTCTGGAAGTTACATATATCAAGGTAGTTTAATTAAAATGGCACAAGCGGGAGTACACGCTACTTTAGACCCAGCAGATGAAAAATTACTAAGAAAAGCAAGTAAACAAGGTGGCCATATTCAGCAGAAACCTCCTTATGGTGCTGAGAAAAATAGTTCTTGACACAATCTTAAAAATTTGTTATAATATGTTACTATTTAATTGGAATAAGATAATGAGAGTAAGCGAAGGAAGTGTTGACGATATAATACAAATCCTTCGCATTATGACTTATAAGATTCAACCAAAAAATTACTATGATAAGACATTTAAGTTTTATCAGCATCGTTTCGGCGGCAAGTCGTATCTCCAAAATCCGAGAGAGCTACTTGAAGTTGGGCGCACATTTAGTGATAGAGAAGTTGTAGAGTATGCAGGTGTCGCATCCTTTCGCAATTATCACGACTATGTGAATACTAAAGACACCACACTAGACTGTTTGTTATCACCGATATCAGACAAAATTATAAAAAATAACAGACTGCTTGATATAAAGGATGGTCGGATTACCTTTATGTTCGAGGAGACAATGGAGAAATAAAATGGCAATTGGATTCAACCAAACCAAGGGCTCAGCCCAAAAAAACAAAATAGAAACATATAACTACGCAGGTAAAGAAGACCACCACGTAAGACTGGTAGGAGACTTACTTCCTAGATATGTGTACTGGATTAAAGGAGAAAATGGCAAAAACATTCCTATGGAGTGCTTATCTTTTGACAGAAACTCTGAAACATTCAACAATGTAGAACATGACCATGTTCGAGACTTTTACCCTGATTTAAAATGTGGATGGAGTTATGCCATTCAGTGTATTGACTACGCCGATAAATCTATAAAAGTTCTTAATCTAAAAAGAAAGTTATTTGACCAAGTTATAGTAGCTATGGAAGAGTTGGGAGACCCAACAGATCCAGTTACTGGTTATGACATTCATTTCAAGAGAAAGAAAACTGGCCCACAGGTATTCAACGTAGAATATCAGTTAGCAGTTCTTAAGTGTAAGCCAAGAGAGATGGAAGATTGGGAAAAAGAATTAACTTCAGGACTTAAGTCTATGGACGAAATTCTTGTTAGACCAACAGCAGATGCTCAGCTTGAACTATTGAGAAGAGTTAACAATCAAGAAGGTGGAGAAGTATCAGAAGATATATCTAGCGAGTTTGACGTTTCATGATTTTATATACAGCAGACTGGCATATTAAGCTTGGACAAAAGAATGTACCTGTAGCGTGGGCTTGCTCTCGCTATGAGTTATTTTTTCAACAAGTACAGGAAGCTGTAGATAATCATGATGTAACTCTTCATATCATTGGTGGGGACTTGTTTGACCGAGTCCCTTCCATGGATGAGATTACTCTGTACTTTGACTTTGTAAAAAGACAAACAGTAGAGACAATTATCTATGATGGCAACCATGAAGCCACTAGAAAGAATCAAACTTTCTTTGATAACTTAAAAAGAGTAACTAATCAACTTAACCCACTAGTAAGTGTGGTTACAGAAACATACTATAAAGACGACTGGTGTATACTACCTTACGCAGATTTACACAGAAAAAATAGTATAGAAAATATAGATGCAGATTATCTATTTACCCATGTGCGTGGAGAAATACCGCCACATGTTATGCCCGAAGTAGAACTAGAAAGATTTGATAAGTTCAAGACGGTTTTTGCAGGAGACTTACATGCTCACGAGAATACTCAACGAAACATTGTGTACCCTGGAAGCCCTATGACTACATCATTTCATAGAAATATAGTTAAGACTGGATATCTAATTATAGACGACAATTGGGACTGGACATGGCATGAATTTGACTTGCCCCAGTTACTAAGAAAGACTATCGAAGACCCAGCGGGTATGCAACAAACAGATTTCCATCACACTATTTATGAAGTTACAGGAGATGTACAGGATTTGGCCAAAGTCAAAAACTCAGACCTTCTTGATAAGAAAGTAGTAAATAGAACAGTAGATGCACGACTAGATTTAAGTGGAGACTTGACTATGTCGGACGAATTAATTAAATATCTACAAGAGATACTGTCTCTTGATGATGAAAAAGTAAAAAACATTATAGGAGTATTCAATGATTATTCTTCAGAAGTTGAAGTGGGATAATTGTTTCTCATATGGCGAAGGCAACGAGTTAGATCTTTCCAGAGATACACTCACACAATTAGTCGGAACAAACGGCGTAGGTAAATCTTCCATACCTTTGATTTTGGAAGAAGTATTATTTAACAAAAATAGTAAAAATGTTAAAAAGGCGGATATAGCAAATAGATATGTTAACCAGGGTTATGATATTAGTCTCGACTTTACTGTCGATAGTAGCTTATATAGTATTGCTGTTAGTAGGCGTACTAACCTCAAATGTAAGTTAACAAAAGATGGCGAGGATATAAGTTCTCATACAGCATCAAACACTTACAAAACACTCGGGGAAATACTGGGTATTGATTTTAAGACGTTTTCGCAATTAGTGTACCAAAATACTAATGCTTCATTACAGTTTTTAACAGCAACAGATACAAATCGTAAAAAGTTCTTAATTGACTTACTAAAATTAGATGACTATGTAGCATACTTTGACACATTTAAAGAAGCAGTACGTGTTGCTTCTAGTGAAATGACAAGTGAGACTGCAAAAATTGCAACAATCGAAAAATGGTTAACAGACAATATTCTCGAAGATAGTTCCATACTTGATAAAATGATTTTACCAAAAATGTCAGAAAAAGACGAAGAATCTTTGCGTTCTTTACAATACGAATTTGAAAATATCTCGGAAAAGAATAAAAAAATAAATCTGAATGAAAATCTAAAAGAGCAGTTAAAAGCAATAGACCTTGATAAAGCAAAAATGCAGTTAACAAGCTAT